>Ga0208826_1000391_pt1 | contig 47351 bp, 37 predicted proteins | sample AD_UKC115_MetaG_FD_184451 | JGI IMG/M metagenome (GOLD analysis project Ga0208826, IMG submission 184451) | Active sludge microbial communities of municipal wastewater-treating anaerobic digesters from Hong Kong - AD_UKC115_MetaG (SPAdes)... | ecosystem: Engineered > Bioreactor > Anaerobic >... | reverse complement strand
TCCGAGCCCCAGAAGTGATGTAAAATAAGGCACAATAAAAAATTTAGCAAAAGGAGAAAAATTTTATGAATCGTATCCGCACAATCATCATGGGAGCCGCTGGCAGGGATTTCCACAATTTCAATACCTTTTACCGTGATAACGACCAATATGAGGTGGTTGCTTTCACGGCAACCCAGATCCCCAATATTGAAGGCAGAAAGTATCCTGCTGAGTTGGCAGGTAAGCTATACCCTAACGGCATCGATATTTATCCCGAAGATGAGCTACCCAAGTTGATTAAGGATTTTAAGGTTGATGAAGTTGTCTTCGCTTATAGCGATGTTCCTCACACTTATGTGATGCACAAAGCCAGCCAGGTCAATGCATTGGGTGCAGATTTCTTTGTAATGGGCACAAAACGAACGCAGGTAAAGTCCACAAAGCCAGTCGTTGCTGTTTGCGCCGTGCGCACCGGCTCTGGCAAGAGCCAAACCACGCGCAAAGTTGCCCAAATACTTATGGAAATGGGCTACAAAGTAGCCGCCATCCGCCATCCTATGCCGTATGGCGATCTGGTCAAGCAAAAAGTGCAGCGCTTCGCCACGTATGCGGATCTGGATAAGCACGAGTGCACCATTGAAGAGCGTGAGGAATATGAACCCCACATCGACCAAGGCGTAATTGTCTATGCCGGCGTGGATTACGAAGCCATTTTGCGCGAAGCCGAGAAGGAAGTGGATATCGTCCTCTGGGACGGGGGGAACAATGACTTCTCATTTTATGCGACTGACTTGCTCATCGTCGTTGCGGATCCGCTGCGCCCGGGGCATGAGGCTAATTATTACCCAGGCGAGACAAATGTCCGCATGGCAGACGTCTTCGTGATTAACAAAGTGGATACTGCCAACCCAGATGATGTCATTGCGGTACGTGAGAGTTTGTTTGCGCTCAACCCCACAGCACAGGTCATTGAAGCAGCTTCTCCTATCTATGTGGATGACCCTGATGCCATCCGTGGGAAGCGTGTGCTTGTGGTAGAGGATGGTCCCACGCTTACGCATGGTGGTATGGCTTTTGGGGCTGGGTATGTGGCTGCTCGGCGTTATGGCGCAGCAGAAATTGTTGATCCGCGTCCGTTTGCGGTAGGCAGCATTATAGAAACCTACAAAAAATATCCCAGTACGGGCAAAATATTGCCGGCAATGGGTTATGGCGAGCAAATGGTGCGCGATTTAGAGCAAACCATCAATAATGCTGATGTGGATATGGTCGTGATTGGCACACCGATTGACCTCAACCGCATTATGAAGATTAAGAAACCCAACCAGCGTGTACGCTATGCGTTGGAAGAGATAGGCAAGCCAACCTTGACGGATATTTTGCAGAAGAAATTCGGCAAATAAGCTGAAGTTCTCAAGCACAAGACCTTCACAGGGGTCAGGGTTGCCTGACCCCTGATTTATAATTATTTGTTGAATACATTGAAGTAATAAGGAAAATCATGTTTAGCGATTCAGTGGTAATAAAAGTAAAATCCGGCAAAGGCGGGGACGGCATGGTGCACATGCACCGTGAAAAGTACCGCCCCAAAGGCGGTCCAGACGGCGGTGATGGCGGAAAAGGGGGGGATGTAGTGTTGCGCGTGGAGCCGACCCTGAATACTCTGAGTAGATTTCACTATAACGAAAATTTTGCTGCTGAGAATGGCCGCAACGGAGGACCAAAAAAGCAGTCCGGCAAATCTGCTGACGACCTCATCATTCCGGTTCCGCCGGGCACACTGGTTTATAACGACGAAACCGGTGAACTGCTCGGGGATTTGGTACTGCCTGGGCAAACGCTCGTGGTTGTTAAAGGTGGGCGAGGCGGACGCGGCAATCAGCACTTTGCGTCTTCGCGCAACCAAATGCCACTCACTGCCGAGCGAGGTGAGCCGAGTGAGGAGCTGACCTTACGCCTAGAGCTCAAACTGATTGCGGATGTGGGATTGGTCGGCTTGCCGAATGCAGGCAAATCTTCTTTCTTAGCTGCAACGACCAATGCTCAACCGAAGATTGCTGAATACCCTTTTACCACGCTAGAACCGAACTTAGGCGTGGTGCACTTGGATGCAGAACACGATTTGGTGCTTGCTGATATTCCTGGATTGATTGAAGGGGCGCATGAAGGTAGTGGCTTGGGTTATGAGTTTCTACGCCATATCCAACGCACTCGCGTGCTTATTCATATTTTGGATGGTCTTTCCGATGATCCTTATGAAGATTACCTGATGGTTAATCAAGAATTAGAACTTTATGACGAGCGCTTGGGCAAGCTACCGCAGGTGGTTGTGCTCAACAAGATAGACCTTCCAGATGTTGCAGAGCGTTTTGAGCCTCTGCGGGAGAAATTTGCCCAGGAAGGGGTGGAACTTATGCCAATTTCAGCGGTAGGGCATACCAATTTAGATAAAGTGCTTTGGAAAGCCTATGAATACTTGCAGCAAGCGCCGGAAGAAGAGCCAAAAGAGGAAGTCCCTGTCTACCGCGCTGAAGAAAACCCGCGTGCTTTCACGATTAGCCGGGAAGGCGACACTTGGATTGTGAACGGGAAAATGATTGAAAAAGCTGCCGCCATGACATTTTGGGATCAGCCTGGGTCAGTACGCCGCTTCCAGCGCTTGCTGAGCCGCATGGGGATTGATGCTGCATTGAAAGAAGCTGGCGTGAGCGATGGGGATACCGTTGTGATTGGAGATTATGAATTGGAATGGCAGGAATAAAAAGTGTTCGCAGACTGGGTGAGGGGGGCACCCAATCAGCGAACGAATAAATTTAATCATATCCGTGTTAAATTGTCAAGGTCTATGTCTGAGTTTTTGGACTAATGATTAATTATTAATCTAAACACCAAAAATGATTATTTCTTCCCTATAAGTATGCGAGAATGTGAAGGTTTAGATTAATAAATTCACTTCTTCGATGAGTTGGTTTAGACCATGGCAAGCTTCTAATAAATTAAATGCGCACCAATAAAAAATGTTATCAATTTTCTTTTTATATGAATCTGGATGAACATTAAATGCATCAATCATTTTTACAGCTTTTTTCTCATTAATGCAGTATTGTTCATTCAAGGCAAAGAGCACTTGGTTGAGCGCAGAAACAGAACGAATGAGATGAGCGACCACATAATAAATGTCGTCTCTGGCAGCATTTTTCTCCGCCAGCTCTTGAGAAAACATAGCCTCAAAGAAAAATTGGCTAATTATTTTCTCTTTTAATTTTTGTGGGTATTCTTCTGCGAGGGTTTTCAACCGATATATATTTTCATCTCTATACCACAGCAATTTACTCACAGCTAACTCCCCCATATACATAATGTTGAGATACGCATGAGGATGACCAACCTGATAGTGGGGAGTAATAATGCCTTCCTGACCTTCCTGAATCGCTATTTTTACGCGTTCGATATCTCTTAGAATGAGATCTACATGCTTATTCTCTATCATAAGCCAACAGCCACCATTTACCCACTCTCCCCATTCGCCAGGCTTTGCAAGGAGGTTTTCTCGGTGCTCTTGATCTAATTCCTGGGCTTGTTTCTCCACTTGGGACCAATCAACTGTTTCTTGGTGATAATACAAGCCAATGTCGATGTCAGAGTCGCTATCTTGTGAGCCTCTAGCCTGAGAACCACCAAGCACAATCGCTTCTAAGCCACTGATACCACTTAATAGATCCACTATTTTTTCGAGGATAGCATTCATTTTTTCTTTCTCGTCTATTTGGGTACTCAACATCACAATTTAGCAAATCATCAAGGCTGGAAATATCTTATTATCCTTGAATGAGTGCTAATTATTATAAAAAGAGTTTATTGATAATTAGTCCAGTACTATCTTTTCACTGCCCATTAGGCGGTCGAGGACACGTGTGGCGACCAGATTCAGCTGCTCCTCACGGTTCACAAAGTCGACCGCGTCGCTTTGGATAGTCAACACTGGGCAGAGGTCAAAGCCGTTAATCCATTCCTCATAGAGATTATCGAGAAGAGTAAGATAGGCTTCGTCAATGCCGGCTTCAATCGAGCGCCCGCGGATTTGGATGCGCTGGAGCAGCACGGGGACAGGTGCTTTAAGGTAGATCAGCAAATCTGGTTTAGGCAAGCTGCTAACCACCACTTCGTATAGCCGAAGGTAGGAATCGAACTCGCGATCGGTCATATTTCCCATCTGGTTCAGTGCACGGGCGAAAATATGGGCATCTTCATAAATGCTGCGGTCACTAATGGCAGAAATGGGTGCCTCGGCTAACTCACGGTGTTGCAAAGATCGCTTGCCTAAGAAATAAATCTGAAGGTGGAAAGCCCATTGGCGCATATCAGCATAAAAATCAGCCAAATATGGGTTATCGATTACCGATTCATAGGCGGTCTGCCAGCCCAACTTATCACCAAGAAGGCGGGTCAGGGAAGTTTTTCCGCTTCCGATGTTGCCCGCCATCAAAACGAATTTTTTCGATGTGATCTTATGAGGTTTGCTCATGCCTTTTTAACGGGGTATTTGCGCTTGAGGAATTCCATCACGGTTTCGATGTATGGTATGGGTTTGTCGTAGTGAACAAAATGCCCAGCACCAGCGATGTTCGACCATTCGGATGCAGGGATTATCTTGAGAAGTTTCGTTACAACCGCTGCAGAGAGTATGCCGCCATAGGCAGCCTGACCACTAATAATCAAGGTTGGGCATTTGATTTTCGCTGCAATTTCTTCCCAGTTGGTTTGTGGTTTCCAGCTTGCCTTGAACCATTCGGCATCGAATCGGATTTTTGAGCCTGCCCAAGCGTTATGGGCGGCTTCATTCCAAGTCGGGTGATGTTCTTGGCTGTAGGATAAGGCTTCCTGAAGATTCGACTCCGATAATTTTTTGATAGCAGCGGGATTATTAGCAGCCAAGGCTTGTTGAGGGATTTCTGGTGGGGAGGCTGGATTGAACCATGGTACCTCTTCTAATACCAATACAGCTACTTTTTCGGGGTTCTGAGCGGTAAACTCTGCAGCTAGGGCTGCACCCATAGAATGCCCAATTATGGCGGTTTTTTGCAACCCTAAGGCTTCGATAAACCTCGTCAAATCTTGCAGTGGGTCAATAGCGCCATCCGCTGGGAGGCGGCTTGACTCACCATGACCGATGGTATCTGGCATGATCAGGTCGTAGTTAGCCGCTAGGGCTGCTGCCACCTCTCCCCAAGTGGAACTATCTTCGGTGAAGCCGTGTAGTAGGATAATGGGTGGCTTATCTCCGCCGGTGCGCAGATAACTTATTTGGTGTTGGTTGATTTCGACTTGAGCACGTTGCCAATCAGACATCCTTACTCACCTCCGTCATTAACACTCACTATATCCACAAGTATAACACTTACGACAGCCTTCTTCGTTAATAAAAGTTGCCTGCCCGCACTCAGGGCAAAGTTCGCCGATCCGATAATTATCTTGAGAGAGATTAGGGATGGGAAGCTGCTCCGAGGGGATGGCAACTTGGGTTTCTTGTTCGCTGTGTGTGGACTTCTGAATGAGATATTCTTCTAAAGCCTTGGCGATGCCATCTGGTAGCGAGCGTACCCGGTTAGGTCCAAAGCCCAGCGAACGTCCTCCCCCGATCCCTTCCAGCTGCTCCACCACAACTTTCAAGCGATCACGCGGCTCTACGGGTGAAGCGATGCGTAACACATAAGAGATTAGCCGGCCGATGGCTTCGGAGTGAGCGGCGGTTTCGGAGCCGGCTTTAGCGGTATTAATGAATACCTCGAAGGGTTGATCGTTGCCGTTTTCGTTGATGGTGACGAATGCCTTGCCTAAGGGTGTTTCAATTACCGAAGTGTAACCTTTCAGGATGCGCGGTCGCGGCTTTTTAGTGTCTTTCCAGAACTTAAGCTGGGCTTCAATATCAACCCCAAAGAGTTGCGGCTCAGGGGTTTGAACCGCCGGGGTAGTTTGTTTGGCTTGCATGGTGCTCTTGGTCTCCAAGACCACTTTCTCCCGCGAACCTGTCACGTAAACTGTCAAGCCTTTGCACCCCAACTCCCAAGCATAGCGGAAGGCATCTGCAACGTCTTCCTCCGTAGCGTCAGATGGGAAGTTTATCGTCTTACTTAAGCTGTTATCAACAAAGCGCTGCAACGCTGCTTGAATGCGGATGTGTTCACGTGCCGTCACATCCGCTGAAACCACAAATACGTTGCGGATTTCTTCAGGCAGCTCCATGATATTCTGGCAGGTGCCTTGCTCGATCACCTGGGTAATGATTTCCGCTTTAATCTCTGGGCTAAGGTTCGTACGGTCAAGCGCTGCCTGGAAAAGCCGGCTGACGTAGTTAAGCTGCAGATCTTTGCCGTGATCGTTCACATGCCGGACGTAGGCTAAAGCGAACACTGGTTCGCAGCCATAACCTTCACAACCAGCCACCGTGCCAATCGTGCCGGTGGGGGCGATCGTGGTTTGGGCGGCATTGCGGATCCCGTAGCGCTTGATACCCTCAACAACCTGCTGCCAGTTAACTTCTGGGCGCTGCCAATTGTTAGTGTAGGGGATTAATGGCTCAGGTGGTATCCATTTTAGCGCTTCTGGGTCATAAATACTGCCTTTGATTGCTGGAAAGGGACCACGCTCGGCGGCTAAGTGAATACTCGTAAGCATACAGTGGTAACGGATAAACTCCATCACCTGCGAGGCAAATTCGAGGGATTCATCCGAGCCATAGCGCACTCCACAGTGATACATCAGATCGGCTAAACCCATGATCCCCAGCCCTATACGGCGGGCAGCTAAAGCAGCCTCTTTCAGTTGCGGAACAGCAGGGACGTAAGCATTTTTATCGATGACGTCATCGAGAAAGCGGGTGACGGTCTGTGTGGTTTGCTGCAATTTTTCCCAATCAACGGAACCATCCGGGCTACAGTGCTCTGAGAGGTTGATGGAAGCTAAGCAGCAGTTTTCGTACGGTCCTAACCACTGCTCGCCACAGGGGTTCGTGGCTTCCAAGTCATACAAGTGCGGGACTGGATTAGCGCGGTTGGCTGCATCCAGGAATAAGGCACCGGGTTCGCCGTTATGATGTGCCTGCGTTACGAGTTTATTGAAAAGTTCCCGGGCAGGTACTGTTTTATAGGTGCGAATGGGAATGCCAGCGCGCTCTGCGCCTTCTAGTGTTCCACTAAAGGTTTTAGAGAGCGGGGATTGAATATCCGGAAAGCGCAGCTCCCAAAGTTCATCGGCTTCTACAGCGCGCATAAACGCATCGGTGATGGCGACGGAAATATTGAAATTGGTAATAGCATATTCATTATGTTTACAGGTGATAAAGTCTTCGATATCAGGGTGATCCACACGCAGAATTCCCATATTAGCGCCGCGGCGCGTGCCGCCTTGAGCAATTTCACCAAAGGCATTATCGTACACTTTGAGGAAGCCAACGGGGCCCGTGGCTTGCCCCGATGAAGATTTTACGAGCGAACCCTTAGGGCGCAAACGCGAAAAGTTGAAGCCATTCCCTCCGCCAGTTTGCTGAATGAGTGCAGCATTACGCAAAGTCGAAAAGATGCCGTCGGGAGACCGCCCCATATCATCTGAAATGGGGAGTACGAAGCAGGCAGCCAGCTGACCTAAGGGCGTGCCGGCGCCGGTGAAGGTAGGCGAGTTGGGGAAGAAGGACTTTGAAACAAGCGCTTTATAAAAGCAAATCGCCGTTTGCATACTTTGTTCATCTTCGCCTTCGGCAGAGGCGACATGCCAGGCAATCCGCCAGAACATTTCGTCAATTGTCTCCGCTGGCTTGCCATCATCGCCATGGCGTAAATAGCGCCTCTCCAGGATCTGCCGTGAGTTCTCGCTCAACGCGATAGAAGGTAAGCCTTCTGGTAAGGGTGGTGTGGGTAAGAGCCCCGCACGGGGGAGATTAATAGTTTCCATGATAAGTCCTTTAAATGGTTTCTTCTTCAGAAAGCAGCCGGTCAATTTCATTCCGAACTGCGTGAAGGTCATCTAAGCGTAGGTAAACAATGGCATAACGGATGTAGGCGACATGGTCTAATTCTTTGAGCCCCCTAATGGCTAAGTCTCCCACAACCCGGGAGTTTATTTCAACCCGACCCATTTTTTGTAACTCAGCTTCGATATCATCGACCAGTTTTTCCAGCGCGGCAGCTGGGACAGGACGCTTTGCACAGGCAATGCGCAAACCTTGCAGCAATTTATCCCGGTCGAATTCTTCGCGTGCTCCATTTTGCTTAATCAGCATCGGTGTGTTCAAAATCGGGCGCTCGTAAGTGCTAAAGCGCTGATGGCAATTAAGACACTCTCGACGGCGGCGGATGCCACCTTTCACATCTTTGTTGGTGTCTATCACCTTTGAATTTTGATGCTGACAAAAAGGACAAATCATACCTTACTCCAGATTGCTGCTCCCATATATGGGGGTTAATAAATAATAATCCCCTACCTGTTGGATGCTTCATTTTAGCACAGGCGGGCAGAGCTTTCAAGGTTATTCCGGTTTCCTAATCTTAAAGATTGAAGAGCTTTAAGAATTAAGAGAATTTAATATGGATTTAGCGAGTTTCCCTCATAATTTACAAGCTTGCAGGCATTTTTCAATATATGAATTTGTATCGTGAAGCTATTTAAGGAATTAGATAAGGGTATAATTTTCCCACCGCAGCTTTTGCGAGAATATCTAAGAGAAGGATCTATGGCTGAGACACGCGTTCTAAAAGGAATCCCCGCAGCACCCGGACTTGCGAGCGGTCCGATTTTCAAGGTTCAGAAACAGGCAATAAACATTCCCCACTATACCATTGAAGATTCAGCAGCAGAAAGGCAACGCTTGAATAATGCGAGAGCCAAAGCCATCGAAGAACTCAAGGGACTTAGGGATTCAGTGCGAGCGCAAGCCAAAGAGAAAGAAGCTGAGATTTTTGATGCCCACATGATGTTCTTAGAGGACGATTCTCTCGTTTCCCTAGCAGAGAGTGATATTAAATCTGGAAAAAACGCCGAATCTGCCTGGATGAATGCTATCGAGACGATTGCTCAGCAGCTCGAAGCTATTCCTGACCCGACACTTTCAGCCCGGGCTGTGGATCTACGCGATGTGGGTCAACGAGTCTTAGGGCATTTATTGGGTCTGCAAACACGCGGGATTAATCCAGATAAACCTTCCATCATCGTCAGCCGCGACCTGACACCATCGGATACCGTGAGCTTAGAACGCTCGGTAACCTTGGGTTTTGTTACTGCAGAAGGCGGACCTACCTCGCACACAGCAATTTTAGCCAAAGCCTTTGGGCTCCCTGCGGTTGTGGGGGTGGGGGAGGAGCTGCTGACCATACCGGATGACGCATTTTTACTTGTGGATGGAAATACGGGTGAGGTTATCGTAAACCCGGACGCGCAAACTAAAGCAGATTTTGCGAAAAAACAATCTGCCTTATCACAGCTTTTTCAGACAGCGCTTTCAGCTGCATTTAAGCCGGCAATAACAACCGACGGTAAAAGTGTGGAAGTGGTTGCAAATATCGGCAATGAAACGGATGCCCACATGGCAAATCAAAATGGCGCCGAAGGGGTGGGTCTTTTCCGCACTGAATTCCTTTACTTGGATCGCAAAACCATGCCCAGCGAAGAGGAGTCAATTCAAGCCTATCGTAAAATCTTTGCTCATTTTGAGGGGCAACCCATTGTTGTGCGGACGCTCGATATCGGCGGAGATAAAGAAATCCCATATCTTGATTTTCCGAAGGAGCTCAATCCCTTCTTAGGGTGGCGCGGTGTGCGCATGCTCCATGGTAGGGAGGACATCTTGCGCACACAGGTGCGCGCTTTGCTACAAGCTGGCGTGGGCGTTGATTTGCGCATAATGGTGCCAATGATTGCGTTGCAAGAAGAGATTGATGAAATGAAGGCGTTACTCGAGCGCGAAAAGGAAAATCTGCACCGCGAACAGAAACCCGTCGCGGAGAAAGTGCAATTTGGCATTATGGTAGAGGTTCCTTCAGCGGCGATCCTTTCTGATCGATTAGCAAGAAGTATCGACTTTTTTAGCATTGGAACAAACGATTTGACGCAATATACGCTTGCCGTTGACCGCACCAATGCAAAAGTGGCGCATTTAGCAAGCAGCTTTAACCCGGCGGTGCTCTTCCTCATTCAGCGTACCATTGAGTCAGCTCACGCTGCCGGCAGATGGTGCGGGTTATGTGGCGAATTTGCTGGGGAACCCGATGCAGTTCCCCTCCTGCTTGGTATGGGCTTGGATGAATTCAGCATGTCCCCTGCTAGGATTCCGACCATAAAGCAGCTCATTCGCCAATTAGATTCAACTGAATGCCGTCGCTTAGCTGACCAAGCCCTGAAAGCTAGCACAGCAGAGGAAGTGAAAGCGCTCGTCAAGGCATTTTTTGCCGAGCGGCAAATTGGCATGGATTAGTGATTGAGGTTGAAGATTTATTGAATTAGCGCAGAGTGTCTGGAATAGCCCACTTTGGGGGAAAGAGGTACCTTAACAAAATGCAATGATTACACACGCTCGAAAAAGCAATGCAGTCTTCCCCCCAGGCTTGGGGGGAAGACTTTTCTAATAAAAACAAGCGCAAGAGAGGTTCCGCAATCTTAATAATCGCGGTTGGTTTGTAGATCGCGGCGCTTGCGAATAAAGGTCGGAACGTCGATATCCTCATCCATTGTTGCGTAGTTATAACTCTCATTGCGTTGCGGCTGAGCCTGCTTTTGACCGGGCTCATGAATACGGTTAGCGTCAGATAAATCTACCCTTTGATCTGTCTTGCTGCTGGTTGCGCCTGGAAAAAAAGCACTAGCCTCCGCCTCATTGGAAGAGTGGTTGTGATCAAAGCCGGTAGCAATGACGGTGATGCGCACCTTATCGCCCATAGATTCATCGATGACAGCCCCAAAGATTAAATTGACATCCGGAGACGCTGTTTCTTTGATGATCGAAGCTGCCTGATTAACCTCAAATAGCGAGAGGTTAGAACTCCCAGTGACGTTGAAGAGGATGCCATGAGCACCATTAATGGTCACATCGAGCAGCTGGCTGGAGATCGCTTTCTCAGCGGCAACCTTCGCGCGGTCTTCTCCTGAAGCTTCGCCCACAGCCATCAAAGCCGCACCGCCTTCGGACATAATCGTGCGCACATCGGCAAAGTCGAGGTTTATCAACCCTGGAACGGTGATCAGCTCAGAAATGCCCTGAATCCCTTGGCGCAAGACATCATCCGCAAGCCTGAAAGCATCGCACATGCTTACGCTCTTGGTTACCATCTGCATCAGGCGGTCGTTGGGGATAACGATTAAGGTATCGGCATGTTCCTTTAAGCGTAAAGCACCTTCTTCGGCAACCATTGCGCGCCGTTGTCCTTCGAAGGCAAATGGGCGAGTGACCACACCAATGGTGAGTGCGCCGATTTCTTTAGCGATTTGCGCCACGACGGGCGCTGCACCCGTGCCGGTGCCTCCGCCCAAACCTGCGGTAACGAACACCATATCGCTGCCTTTGAGTACATCATAGAGCTCTTCAGCCGATTCTTCCGCGGAGATTTTGCCGATATTGGGGTCACCACCAGCACCAAGCCCGCGGGTGGTTTTATCGCCGATGCGGACACGGGTAGGTGCGCTGCTCTTGAGCAACACCTGAGCGTCAGTATTAATGGCAATAAATTCTATTCCTGATAATCCTTCAGCGATCATGCGATCGACAGCATTACAGCCGCCTCCGCCAACGCCTACTACTTTTATTCGTGCTGTTAATTCAACCTGTTTTGCATCCATTTTTCTCCTCTCATACCTTGAATAATTGATTATGGTAATAACTTTTTGAACCAGGAAGCAAACGTCTCCGTGCGCTCGCTTTCTGATCTTTTCCCTTTTCCAGGTCGTTCTGATCCGATCTGGTAAGTTTCACTCATTAAAATTGCCCATTGTAGTAAGCCTACGCTTGTGGAAAATGCCGGCGTACTAATCTGGTCTGTCAAGCCGACCATTTTCTCAGGTTTGGCGATGCGGGCTGGTAATCCAGTTACCTGCGTCGCTAATTTACGCATACCAGGTAACTGGCTTCCACCACCGGTCAGGATCAGCCCAGCAGGCAGCAAACCCGAAACGCCCGAACGCTTGATTTCCTGATGGACCAAGGACAAGATTTCTTCGGCGCGAGCTTCGATAATATTGACTAGATCACGCCTAAGAACCTTGGCGCTTTCTTCGGCACTAAAAGGCACCACATTAAAGCTCTCTTCCTCCGAAATTTCATCCAAGACGGCATAGCCGTGGTGTAATTTCACTTCCTCAGCGACGTCAACCGGCAAGCGTAAGCCTTGAGCAATATCAGTGGTAATGTAATAGCTGCCGATGTTGATCACATTGGTGTACCAGACGTCGCCATTGAGGTATATGGCTAAATCGGTAGTGCCGCCGCCCAGGTCCACCACAGCTGCACCCATGGTGCGTTCGGTCTCTGAAAGCACAGCTTCGGCAGATGCCAAGGGACTGAGCACAAACTGTGAGACCTCAATCCCTGCCATGGAAACGCACTTACGTAAGTTTTCGGTGGTGGAAGCGGAAGCGGTGATAATGTGCGCTTCTACCTCCAAGCGGAAACCATGCATCCCAACGGGCTGACGAATGCCATCTTGTCCATCGACTAAGAAGCCGCGCTGAATCACATGGATAATTTCTCGGTCGTGGGGGATAGCCACGGCTTGGGCAGAATCTAAGGCACGCAAAACGTCTTCCTGGTCAATGACGCGGCCGGAAATACCCACAACGCCGCGGCTGTTCATCGAGGAAACATGCGAGCCAGCTAAGCTGACCAAGGCGCTATTGATTTCATAGCCTGAGGTGCGCTCTGCTTTCTCAATGGAACGAGCTATCGATTGGGAGGCTGAATTGATATCGATCACAACACCTTTGCGGATGCCCTGTGAAGGCTCAACCCCAACCCCCAAAATACGCAGATTGGCGCCGTTTTCAATCCGAGCTACCAAAGTGCAAATTTTACTGGTTCCAATATCTAATCCGACAACAATTGGCTCTTCCATCGTTACTACTCCAATCGATAATAAGGTGCGTGTATATATTCAACGCTGATTAAACTAGGTTGCAAGTTTCGCTCCAGGAGCGCAGTGACGATTTGCTGGTATTCAGCTAACTTCACATCAATCTGGGAGACATCTGTGCCTAAGTAAACTTGCCAGCCCTGTGCATCGGTCCAGCCTAAGCCGTTTTCTGGATCATAAAGCAGCGCTGTACCTGCGGGAATGTAAGAGCGCAGCTTGAGCACAGAGGCGACAAACTGCGGGTCAACGCTTGGGGTTGGCAGAATAGGCGTTTCGGCTTTTTCGGCTGGTTCAGAAGCTGGATCGACGTATCCCAAAGGTTTTGGGGGATCTCCACTTGCCATAACTTTGAGCGGTATGGTCGCTTCACCGCGGATGGGGAAGGTAAAACCTTCATCGTCTACCCAAGTGGTTGCTTCCCCGTCGATGATCCAGGTGATGGCGGGGATGCGCTCTTGAATGCTGATAGTGAGATTTGCTGGCAGCTCAACGCGCACCACTGCAGACTTGATATCTGGGAATTCTGCTAAGATTTGGGCTTCAATTTCTGACGGAATCACGCTGATGATAGGTTTACCTGAAAGTTCGAGTTTATCCAATATTTCTTCGGCAGGAATGCGTTGAGCTCCGCTCAAATTGAGTGTGGAAATCTCGAAGCTATCTGAGAAATTTAGCATGTAAATGCCAAAGCCGAGTAAGATGACGAGAAAGGCTGAAAGCAGCCGCCAGCCGAGTTTAACTTCTGGCATGGCAGGCAGGCGGATTTCACTGCCAGGAGTATCGGTAGGTAAGTAAATTCGGCGTTGTGGCTTGGCTTTGCTCCTTGCTTCACGTGCCATACCGGGGTATGTGTGCCGTGAAATTACCCGGGAAGCGCTTTCTGCCTCACGCGTGGTGGACCTGGGAGCCTGCGGGATAGGTTTACGATGCGCTGGCTCAATTTTTCGTCGCGCCCGAACCTGGTCGGCTCGGCTTAATTGTTTATTTCGGCTTGCCATCTTACTCCTCATACTTTCGTATGGTTTGATCTTGTTCTGCTTTGCGTTCTAAGGCCAGTTCGATGAGGCGGTCTACCAAGGCGGGGTAACTTAATCCACTGGCTTCCCAAAGCTTCGGGTACATACTAATAGAAGTGAAGCCGGGCATGGTGTTGATCTCACTGAAATACAGCTCTCCGCTGGGTTTATCCACCAGAAAATCCACGCGTGCCAAGCCGGCACCATCGATGGCCCGGTAAGCCTGCAGGGCATAATGCTGGATGCGCTCGATCATTGCCTGGTCAAAGGGGGCTGGGATTAAGACTTCTGGGTCACCATGGTGATATTTATCCATATAAGTGTAGAAGACGTCTTTGGGGATAATCTCACCTGGAACGGAAACCAGCGGGTTTTCATTTCCTAAAACGCTAATTTCAATCTCACGGGCGTCCAAACCGCGCTCCACGAGCACCCGGCGGTCAAAGCGGGCAGCTTTTTGGAGTGCTGCTTGAAGCTCCTCACGATCTTGAGCTTTACTAATGCCGACAGATGAACCTAAATTGACTGGCTTGACGAAAAAGGGATATGGCGCAACCCCTTCAGCTTTGTGCACGACCTCAGCGAGATCGGTGCGGATTTCGCTGCGGGAGAAGACCATAAATTCGAGCACCGGGATGCCGGCGTTCTGCACTACATGCTTGCAAACAGCCTTGTCCATTCCCACAGCCGAAGCTAATACACCGGCACCAACATAAGCAAGGTCGAGCATTTCAAAGTAGCCTTGAATAGTTCCATCTTCGCCAAATGTGCCATGCAGCACCGGGAAAACGACGTCCAACTGGGAGATCAGTTTAAGCGTGTTGCCTTGGCGGCTATATAAACTTACTTTCCCTGCTGTGTTGAGCAGCAGTGCTTCATGTAAGCTCTCTTGCTTGCCCTCTTTGAAAGCTTGTAAGGCGTTGGAGCCCGTGAGCCAAGCGCCTTCTTGCGTAACGCCAATTTCGAAAACCTCGTATTTAGACGGGTCCAAGACTGACCTAACTGAGGTTGCAGACATCAACGAAACTGCATGCTCGCCAGAGCGGCCGCCAAAAATAATTCCAAGTTTCAATTTAGTGTTCGTCATTAAAATCACCTAAAAGTTCAATTTCTAACTCAAGCTCGATGCCAAATTGCTCTTTCACGCGTCTTTGCGCCAAGCGGATGAGGCTGAGGTACTCTTGAGCAGAAGATTGTCCATCATTGATAATAAAATTGGCGTGCAATGGGCTGAACTGGGCATGCTCAGCTTTATAACCCTTGAGACCCACCGCTTCAATCAAGCGCCCGGCGTAATCCCCGGGTGGATTCTTGAAGGTGGAACCCGTAGAATTACCTATTGGTTGGGTTTGCCGGCGCTTCTCGGCATAATCCGAGAGGAGCTTCCAAGCAGCTTCGCGGGTACTATGCTGTGCTTTGAAGAGGGCTGAAAGAATCACTGCAGGTTGTTTATCACGCTTGAGAATGCTGCTGCGATAAGAGAACGCCATCTGGTCAGCAGTTAGGGTTACTTCGCCTTGCTCGGGGGTAAGGATTTGCACCGTCAGTAAGCATTGGGAAACATCCGAGCCGAAAGCCCCGGCGTTCCCATAAATAGCTCCTCCAACCGAGCCAGGAATACTGCCAGCCCATTCCATTCCCGTCAGCCCGCGCAGGGCGGTCATTCGGGCGATGTTGCTCAGGTTTGCGCCGCTCTCAGCGTAAATGGTTGGTGGCTCTTCCTGGGAGTGGATCTTGATATTGTGGCAGCGGTTGAGCAAAATCACACCTGCGTAGCCTTTATCGCTGACCAAAATATTCGAGCCGCTGCCAATCAGCTTGAAGGGCACACTTTCACTCCACAAGAACGAGGCTGCTTTGCGCAGCTCTTCGAGTGTATTGACCGGCACCAAACCTAAGACCGTCCCGCCGACGCGTGCTGTAGTGTAATTCGCCATCCGCACGTTTTCTTGCCAGGCTTGACCGAAGAAGGCTTGCAGCTTGCGCACTGGGACACTCATGCCTGTGCCTCCTTCTTTGGGCTTGAGATGCGTGCTTGCAGCAAGGCACTGATTTGTGGGCCTTTACCGGCTGAAAGCACCACAATCACGTCGTCGCCGCTTAGGTTTTTGCAGACGTATTCAGTCAGTTCCTCAAAATCTGGCAAGTAACGGGCTTTACTGCCCGGGATATGCGCGGCAATCTGGGAGGGGTCAAAGTTGTGCTCGGCTTCGCGGGCAGCATAGACGCGCGTAATGACAACCTCATCCGCTGCTTGCAAGCTGCGAGCATAAGCATCTTGCAGCATTTCCGTGCGGCTGTAGGTGTGCGGTTCCCAGATAGCCCAAAGCTTTTTCTGTGGATAGCGCTGGCGCAATGCAGCAAGCGTAGCAGCAATTTGGGTGGGGTGGTGACCGTAATCGTTAATGATCACGATGCCATTTTGCTCCAAAACAACTTCCAACCGGCGCTCGGAGCCATGAAACCCCGCTAAGGCTTCTGCTGCATCCTTAGGCGGTATACCTAATGTATCGATGACGGCTAACGCCGCGGCAGCATTGCTGACGTTATGCTTACCAGGCATTGGCAATCTGAAGCTGCCCAAATCGTGAAGTTTTTCGCCAGGCAGCTGGCGGGTGAGCGTAAAGGTATACTCCTCGCTATTCCAATCGGCTGAAGCGATATGATAATGGCTCTTCTCCGCAAAGCCGTATGTGCGTAAAACAAAATTCTTTTCCTCGAAGCCTTGCAACAACCTCTGTACGCCTGGGTCATCAGCGCAAAGCAGAGCCGTGCCGCTGGGTTGGGTGCGCAGCAGGAATTGGTGGAAGGCTTCGAGGTAACTTTCTGGCGTAGGGAAGCAATCGGGATGGTCATATTCGATATTGGTGACCACACTCATCGTAGGGTTAAGCCCGAGGAACATATAGTCGTATTCATCAGCTTCGATAATAAAGTAAGGACTGCTACCTGCGCGGGCATTTGCATGCAGGTCAATAATTTCGGCACCTAAAATGAAGCTAGGGTCGAAGGCGAGGTTATGCATCAGACAGACGATCATGGCGGTGGTAGTTGTCTTGCCGTGTGAGCCGGCGACGGCTATGGTTCGTTTTCCTGCTGTTAGCTGGGGTAAAAAGTCTGTGCGCTTAAGCACGGGGATTCCAGCCGCTTGTGCAGCTTGCACTTCGGGGTCATCATCTTTGATTGCAGAGGAGCGCACGACCAAATCAGCTTGCGTAGCTAAAGCTGGATTATGCCCGAGAACTGTTTTAGCGCCTCTTCGGGTGACCTCTCGGAAATAGGCGGAATCAGCAATATCTGAGCCTGTCACCTGATACCCCTGCTCGAGGAGCACAACGGCGATAGCTGAGATGCCTGTTCCACCTATGCCGATTAAATGAATATGCTGCATCACACAAACGCTCCAATAATGCAAATAAAAGCCACAACGATACCCACGTAAATATATGTGCCCTGTAAATGGACTGGTACTGCACAAGATAATATCTGCGCTGCAGCTTGACCTGCTTGCGTAGCAAGGTCTGGCGGAGTAATTTGAGCCACAGGGTAGTTGGCTTGAGCCATATAGTGGAATATGGTGCTCAAGTAAAGGTAGCCGTTAAATGCACCAACGAGTCCGCCAAAGACCATACCATGGCTTACTTTTCTTTCAAAGAGACCGATTTCTACAAAACGCCGAAAAGAAGGCGTTTGATAGGCCAAAATAGCGAAAGCTCCCATCACGCCCAAGCTTGTCCAAAAAAGTTGGGTTGCTGAAAGATCATCTATCACCATCGGGACGACAATTTCCACAGTAAAGACGCCCATCACACCGGCTGCAGTAACCAGCAGCTCTCTTTTTAAGCCCCGCAAAGCTCCGATGATGGCGAACAGAGCAACCATTATGTAGAAAAAGGCGTCCAATGTAATCATTTCGAATGCTTACCTTTCATTGCTTGCCATTTCTAGGAGTAATTCAGCAATTTTTTCTGCAGCAGCTGGTTGCGCCAATGCAGCCATGGCTTGGCTCATCTGAGCTAAACGCTTAGGATCTTCCAGCAAGGTGGTTACCGTAGAATAAAGTTCTTTTCCTAGTTTCTCATCTTCGAGCAGCACAGCTGCACCGCGCTCGACCAGATAGTCGGCATTGACTTTTTGGTATTGCCAGGCGTAGGGGTAGGGGACAAGGATTGCTGGCAGACCAAAGTGCGCATATTCACCCAGCACAGAAGCACCTGAACGAGAAACGACCAGGTCCGCTGCTGCGAGCGCAGCACCTATTTCGTGTAGGTATGGGAAGGCTTGGTAGCGAGGTCCGAGTCCGTCGGTTTGATGGCGGAGCGAATCCCAATCTAAATGTCCCGTAAGATGGATGACCTGATAGCGTTCAATAAGCTTGCCGGCGATTTTAACCACCGCGTTGTTAATTGAACGGGCTCCGCTGCTTCCACCCATAAAAAGTACGGTTTTGATGTTAGGGTCAAACTTAAAATACGCTAAGCCATCAGCTTTATTCCATTTTTTTAATTCTTTTCGAATAGGATATCCACTCACAACTAATTTCTCCTGATGCTTAAAAAATTTGCGCGATTCCTCGCTGGTGATGGCAATACGGTCGGAATACCGTGCTAACACTCTTAGCGCTAACCCTGGCTCGATATCGGGCACATAGAGCAGCGATTGGCGTTTTTTGCCAGCCAATGCCATTGGGATGGCTACGTAGCCGCCTGTAAAAAGCAGAACGTCTGGGTCGAACTCTTTGAGAATCTGCTTCGACCTATGGTAGCCTTTCCAAAGCTGGCTCAGGTTACCGGGCAGCTTCTTGAGAGAAACCCCGTGGACGCCGGCGGCAGGAATGGCTTGGAAAGGCAAGCCAGCACGTTCAACCAGTTCTTTCTCCATGCCTCCCTCACTCCCAACCCACAACAAGGTGTGCCCCTGGTGGTTAAGAATCTCCGTAACGGTTAGTGCCGGATACACTCCGCCACCTGTCCCGCCCGCGCAAATTAACAACCGCACTGGTCTGGCTCCTTTCCGCAATTTCTTTGGCAGTTCCCTGCCTGGCAACATTCATGGTGATGCCGATGGCAGCCATGGTTGTTAACATGCTGCTTCCACCAGCGCTGATCAAAGGCAGGGCATTGCCCGTGAAGGGCATCAAACCCACAATCACCGCGAAATTCATTAAAGCTTCAATCACGATCCAACTTATCAAGCCAAAAGCCAACAAGCTGCCAGCCTGATCTGGAGCACGCTTAGCGATAGTTACGCCGCGCCAAATGAGTAGAACATAAAGGATGATGACCACAAACGATCCGACCAAACCGGTCTCTTCGGCAATTACAGCAAAGATGCTATCCGTATGCGGTAAAGGCAAGCCGGTAAACTTGGTATCCGCTTGACCAATCCCAACGCCGAAGAAACCGCCCTTGATAATGGCTTCATAGGTGCGCTGGACGTGGTAAGAACTGTTGATAGGATCTTGAAAGCCTCGCAGGTAGTCGTTAATCCGTGCTTGACCAGTGGAGGAGATTGCAATCACGCCACCGCCAACAATGGCAACTAGCAAGAAAAGAATTAGGGTTTGCTTTAAATCAGCACCGGAAAGGAAGAAGAGCATAATCACCAGAGCACCGACGGTAATTGCGGCGCTCAAGTCGGGTTGGATGACAATCAAGCCAGCTACCAAACCGAGAATAAAAACTAAAGGAATAAAAACAGTATCTTTATCGTGTAAAAGGTCTTTGCGCTTGGAGAGCCAAAAAGAAAGGTAAAGCACAATACCCAGCTTTGCAAATTCAGCTGGCTGGACTGAGCTGTTTAGCAGTGAGCGGCTCGAAATGCCCTGGAAGCGATTGCGAATGACCACAGCTGTAAGCATAGCAATCACGCCCAGCATCAACCAGGCGACAAATGGCTCGAATTTGTGATAGTCAAAGTAGCTAAGTCCAACAGCTACGGCGATCCCTAATGCCACCCATAGCACCTGACGGGTGAAAATATAAGTCGGTGGTTTCTCCATGATTAAGGAGGCATCCCAGCTGGAGGAGTAAACCATTAACAAACCAATCACCAACAAGGCTGCAATGATAAGGACTAAAGGCACATCAAAAGGCAGCCTGGTCATGCTGCGACTTTTCGTTTGAGGTTTTGCACTTATGTTATTCATAAAGCATTTACCAACTTCCTAAAGTATTCGCCGCGCTCTTCGAAATCCTTGAAAGCATCAAAGCTGGTGCAGCCTGGAGAAAGCAAGACGGTATCACCAGGTTGAGCCAACTTTGCAGCTGCTTGTACGGCTTCTTCCAGTGTGTTGCATTGGGAGATGACTTGTAAAGTTTCTCCTTTTTTCACTGCCCCTAAAGCTCTTTCGATCAAGCTGGCTGCCTCACCAAAGAGCACCACGGCGCGCACACGTTGGTGAATGAGCTGGGAGAGGTCATCCCAAGGCAGATTTTTATCGCGCCCGCCCAGCAGCAAGACGAGCGGTCCTTCGAAGGCTTCAATGGCAGCCATTGTTCGTTCTGGTGCGGTGGCAATCGAGTCGTTGTACCAGTCAGCTCCATTGATGTTACGGATAAATTCTAGCCGGTGCGGAATGCCCGTGAATTCCTCGATGGCGGTCTGGATTGCAGGCAGAGCTAATGAAGCAGCGGTTGCAATGGCGCAGGCAGCCAAAACATTAGCGATATTATGTCTTCCTGGCAGCTGGATCCACTCTAAAGGCAGCATCTTGAGGCTTTCGCGACCGAGCTGCAGCCAAATAACATCTTTATAGATGTAGGTACCATTCTGCTTAGAATCTGGCTTCTGGAAGCCAAAGCTGATCAAATCACTTTTGAGGTTTTCAGCCAAACTCCAAGAGCCTGGATCATCACGGTTGAGGATGGCGACATCCCCAGGATGCTGGAAGCGTAGGATGCGGCTTTTCGCTGCAATATAGGCTTGCATGCTTCCGTGCCGATCCAAGTGGTTGGGGGTAATGTTTAGGATTGCGGCGATCTGCGGGGAACGCGTCATCAGCTCTAATTGGAAACTGGAAAGTTCGAGCACCACAAGGTCATCTTCATCAATCTGATCGACTTGTTCAATCAAGGGGTTGCCGATATTCCCGCCCACCCAAGCACGATGACCATTTTGTTTCATTTCGAAGTACTTTTGAGCCATTAAGCCCACCAATGCCGTCGTCGTAGTTTTGCCGGAGGAACCAGTGATGCCAATAACCTGAGCTGGGCATGCCTCTAAGAAAATCTGCGAATCGTTACTCAACGGGATGCCCCGCTGCAGCGCTGCTTGAATGAAGGGGATAGTCAGAGGCACACCGCCGGAAACACAGACTAGGTCTGCACTCTCTAACAGCTCCAGCGGGTGACCGCCTAAGCGCAGCTGGATACCCAATTTCTCTAAATCGGGAAGATTTGCAGGCAGGTCATCCAAGGAATGCATGTCGGTGAGAATCACCTGAGCACCTTTGGAAGCAAGGTAGCGTGAGAGAGCCGTACCTTGCCTGGCGGCACCAATCACGATAACTTTCTTTCCAGACCAGTTTTCCATCTTTATCCTAAAAACGTTAAGGCTAAGCCGAGCATCCCGGCGATGAGCCCGATTATCCAAAAGCGGAGCACGATTTTATTTTCTGGCCATCCCAACATCTCGAAGTGATGGTGAATGGGTGCTTTTTTGAAAACGCGCTTTCCGTGAGTAGCTTTAAAGTATGATACTTGAATAATTACACTCAGAAGCTCTGCCACGGGGATGATGGCAATGAGCGGCAGGAAGAGCCAGCGCCCGGTCATGAGAGCTACGACTGCAAAAGTGGCTCCAAGAGCTTGGGAACCGGTATCGCCCATCATCAATTCAGCTGGCTTGACGTTGAACCACAAGAAGCCAGCCAGCGCGCCAACGATGCAGAAGCAGAAACGGGCTAAGTAGACCTGCTGCTGGGTCATGGCGATAATGCCATAGATACCAAATAGGGTTAGCGAGATCATACCAGCCAGCCCGTCGATCCCATCGGTAAAATTGACCGCATTTGCCATTGCGACGATAAGAAGCGCTGCAAATGGGATGTACCACCAGCCAAGATCAAGAGCAGTAGGCGCTGAGGGCCAAAAGAGATGAGGGACATCTAATACTTCGGTTAATCCGTAGGCAACGATCAAAGCAATTATTGCCTGTAATATAAATTTCGTCCTTGCGGTCATGCCTAAACCGCGCCGCGGTCCACGAATGCCCTCCCAATCGTCCACTGCACCTATCAGCGCAAAACCCCACATCGTTAAAAGTGGGACAAAAATCGAGGAACCAAAGAGACGCGAGCCGAATAGGGATACCGCATTAAGGATCACCGTCAGGATGGTTATTGGAATGAGGAACATGAACCCACCCATCGTAGGGGTGTTCATCTTTGCTAAGTGCGATTCTGGCACGTCCATGCTGATGATCTTACCGATGTTCAATTGCTTAAGCAGCTGGATGAAAGGAGGACCCCAAATAACCGAGAGTAAGAAACTAAAACCGCTGATAGCAATTGCCAAAGTAGAAGCGTTCATGAGGCAATGACCTCCAAGGCGGAAACGATTTGATCCATGCGCATAGCGTTCGACCCTTTGATTAGAGCAATATCACCATCCTTAAGGATCTTGCGTAAGTATTGAGTTGCTTCGGAATGCGTGGCAAACCAATGTGCTTTATGGGCTGGAAAGCCAGCTTCCAATGCGGCGTTTAAACTGGTTTTGGTTCGCTGCCCAACGAATACCAATTCATCTGCCACTTCAGCTGCTCGGATGCCAATACGTTGGTGCCCATCCTCTTCATATTGTCCCAATTCGAGCATATCGCCTAATACAGCCACTTTGCGCCCGTCCAAATCTGCCAGCAGGTTAAGCGCTGCGAGCGTCGAGTCAGGCGAAGCGTTGTAGGTATCGTCAAGGAGGAGTGCCCCGGAAGCTGTTTGTACTGTTGTGATACGCAGCTGAAGTTGGCTATTTTTGAATGCGTCAAAAATGGCAGCCCAATTAAAGCCTAAGCAAAGTGCTGCTGCAGCAGAGCGCAGCAATGTATATACAGAGTGCCTGCCAATTAAAGGAGCTGTTAAATAAAAATCTTCCCCACGATAGTGCATGCGGCAGCGAATGCCTTCTAACCCCATGCTCTCAATCTCGTCTGCCCAAAGGTCTGCTTGTGGATCGAGCCCGTAAGTGAAAACAGAGGCATGCGTCTGGTGTGCCATTGCCAAAACGCGCTCATCATCATAATTAAGGATGGCAACACCTTCTGGCGCTGGAGGTAAAGCTTGGACAAGTTCGGATTTTCCGGCGGCAATAGCCTCTATTGATCCAGCGCGTTCTGCATGCACTGTGCCTATATTGGTAACAATGCCAATTTGCGGTAGGGCAATGTTGCAGAGCTGGGCAATATCTCCTGGGACGTAAAACCCCATTTCGAGCACAGCCACTTGATGGCTTTCATTAAGTTGTAGTAATGTCAGTGGTAGCCCGATTTCATTATTCAGGTTGCCTGGGTTTTTGAGTGTAACATAGCGCTGAGAAAGCACACTAGCGGTAAGCTCTTTGGTTGAAGTTTTGCCTACGCTGCCAGTAATGCCAATAACCTTTAGGTTAAATTGCCGGCGCCAATAGGCAGCTAATTTTTGCAATGTTTGGAGGGTATCCTCGACGAGTAAGCTGAAGGGCGGTTGAGTAGGGAGTGCTGCAATTCCTTCGCGGATATCCACAACCGGGAACTCGCTCTGGATGGGATGCTCGATGATGGCTAAGTTGGCTCCCTTGGCAAAGGCTTCATCAACATACAAGTGTCCATCTGTGTTTTCGCCTTTGAGTGCAAAGAACATACTAAAAGGGGGCACGTGGCGCGAATCAATGCAGCCTTCGGTGATCTTGAAATCAAGATTGCCGATGCTTTTTCCGATTAACGCTATGAGAACGTGCTGTAAAGTCAGCATTTCTACTCTCCGTTCGTGGTGCTGGCAGACTGCAGGCGGATGTTATCAGGTGGGATATCCATCAGAACCACGAGGTTTTTCACAACGTCGGAAAACACAGGAGCTGCCACTTCCGAACCCCAAATCGAAATTGTTGGTTTTTCCAGCCAGATGTAGACGAGGAACTTGGGGTCTTCTGCTGGACCCCAGCCGACAAAGCTCGTGTTCGTTACCGAACTGGTATAACCAAACTCCGTCGGGATTTCAGCGGTACCGGTCTTGCCAGCTACAGTGTAGCCTTCTACTAGGGCAACCGAGGATTCCTCCTCGAGGGATGTGACCAACATTGAGGTGAGCGTTGTTGCGGTTTCAGCTTTGAGCGGTGTCCCTACGATCACAGGATTAACCTCATATTGGCGTCCATCAATGATCATCGATTTGACCACGTGCGGTGCCATCATTTTGCCTTCATTCGCGACTGACCCAATTGCCATTACCATCTGGATAGGGGTGAGGGAAATACCTTGACCAAATGAGTTGGTTGCCAGGTCTACTTCGTACCATTGGTTATCCCCTGGGACCTTGAGCGGGAAGTGCACTTCGCCACCCAAATCTATGCCAGTGTTGCGGTCCAGCCCAAAGTTTTTTAAGTAGGTATAGAACCGATCAGCGCCTAATTGCATAGCAATCCAGGAGAGGCACACATTCAGCGAATGCCTCATACAGCCGGTCATATCCTGGTCGCCCCAAGCCCCATAGTTCCAGTTGGTGATAGTGGTGCCGCCAACCATGATCGAGCCTGTATCATGAAAAACGGTTTCTGGCGTAACCGCACCAGCATCTAAAGCGGCTGCCATCGTAAGCACCTTGAAAACTGAGCCTGGTTCGTAGGATTTACTAATGGCACGATTATAGGGGGTTGGGTTGGGAAAGATTTCGCCATACTTCCAATATTCGTTCGGATCCAACCGAGGCGTGGTTGCCATTGCCAAGACGCTGCCATCTTCAGGGTTGTAGACTAGAATCGTGCCTGCTTCAGCGCCAGACCAATTGATAGCTTCGCTGAGCACGTTTTCCGTCATGGCTTGGATATCGCGGTCAATTGTGAGCACTAAGCTGGCGCCTGGCGGAACCGTTTCAGTTGTGGGTATTTCTACAGGATCATAATTTTTAAAAAATTGCTTTGGTGTGCCGGCAAGCAAGTCGTTATAAGCCTCCTCCACACCAAAATATCCCTTACCCTCGGTTTTATCTAAAAACGAATAGAACCCGATAATATTCGAGGCGAGGTCACCCTCTGGGTAACTCCGTTTGTTTTGGGCTGTCCAGATTAAACCTTTTAAGGTGGGTTTGGTTTCGTTCCGTCCGACCTTTCTATCCTCGTATTCTTGTTTGATTTTTTCAAGCTCGGCGATTTCCTCCTTAGTCGCAAAACCATCTAAGACAACATAATAAGGGTTCCCATTGCCGGGACTCATCTGCGCGCTAGCTAAAACTTTTGCGTAGTCCAGCCCTAGGACGCTCGAAGCAACCGCAGCGATGGTCTCTGGTTGGGCAACACTTACCAAGTCTAACCCTACTTCGAAGACAGCTTCATTGCCGGCTAAAAGATTGCCTTCGGCATCGTAAATATTGCCGCGTTCCGGATAGATCGTCTCGATAAAACCACGATAGTTTTCGCTTTGGGCTAAAATTTCAGCTGCGGCGGGGATATTTTGGATGCGAATCATCTGAATGCCAATCGCGCTGCCAACTAATGAAGCGATGACAGCGACGATGATAAACCGCGACCAAGCTTGATCTTTCATGGCTGCACCTCATTTGAAATTTGAGGCTGACTGAGCTTACTTAGGAACCAATCCCATAATGAGGCTGTAAACTCGGGGAGTAAAACTGGCGCTTCTCGGCTCTGGCTGCGCGCTGGTGGCGCTAAAACGGCAGCTTCTTTAGGAATGTAGCCAGGAATCTCGAGGTATAAAGCTTGTTGTGGATCTAACTGCACCATATCCAAATCTTCAACGCGCGCTTGCATATTCTTTATTGACTTTATGGAAGCTAATTGAGAAGCAAGATCGTTGTTCTCGATTACTAATAAATTGATTTCTTCTTCTAAGCTCTGAATCTGCCTGCCTGTGGTTGCAGCTCGTTCACTTACCGAGAGGTAAACTCCAGCGATAGCAGCAATGATGACCAAGATTAGCAAAAAGATGCCGATCCATTGGAGTTGCGTCCGCCAGGGAGCTTGTTGATATGCGTGTAAGAAGTTAGTTTTCATAGGTCTTAAGCTGCAGATTCTATGCCAATTTACAATTTTTGTGCCACACGTAGTTTTGCACTGCGTGAGCGTGGGTTAACAGCCTTTTCTTCTTCCTGTGGAACCACAGGATGCGGCGTGATAATTTTGATGCTTGCATGATGGCCGCAAGTGCAGATAGGCTGCTCTGGCGGGCAGATGCAATCTTTGCTCTCCCGCTGGAAAATCTGTTTTACGATGCGATCTTCCAGCGAGTGAAAAGAGATTACAGCTATGCGGGCGTTTGGTTTTAAAAGTTCTATGAGCTGCGGAAGTGCTTCCTCTATATTTTTCAGCTCGTCGTTGACGGCGATGCGCAAAGCTTGAAACGTGCGCGTTGCCGGGTCTTGCCTCTCACTGGTTCTGCCGATGGCAGATCGCACTAAAGCGGCTAACTCTTGTGTTGTTTGTAAAGGTCGGGCTTGCACGATGGCTCGGGCTATTTTCCGAGAGTAACGTTCTTCGCCATAGCGCCATATTAGGTCTGCCAGCGCCTTTTCATCCAAGTTGTTTACCAAGTCTGCAGCGCTCGGACCATGGGTCGGATCGAAGCGCATGTCCAGTGGTCCGTTCTGCTGGAAGGAAAACCCTCGGTCTGCACGGTCGAGTTGCATCGATGAGACGCCCAGGTCGAGCACGATGCCATCCACCTTTTGCCACCCGATTTCCGCCAGGACTTGCGCACTCTCGGTATAAGAAGCGTGTATGACGATCGCACGGGAACCGAAGGGAGCAAGTGTAGCGCGAGCCAGAGCAACGGCATCTGGGTCAAGATCTAACGCGACAAGTTGACCGTCTGGAGCACTGGCTTCCAGGATACCCTTAGAGTGTCCGCCAGCTCCTGCAGTGCAGTCTAAATAGCGCCCGGGACTGAAAGGTGCCAGGTATTGAATAATTTCTTGGTAAAGTACAGGACGGTGCGGTACTCCCGTCTCCATTAATTACCTCGAGCAGAGATATTAATGGCTGCCCAACGGTTGCTGTTTTTTTGAGGGTCATTGTGCGATTGTGCTTCCAATGACCAAAGTTCCACTGACCAGATTTCGAAACTATCTCCGACGCCGATGATCATACAAGTGTCGTTAATCTGCCCGGTCGCTCGCAGGAAAGCGGGGATCAGAATGCGGCCAGCAGTATCGTAGGTGAGCATCGCAGCGTTAGAAAAAATCAACCTGCGCAAAGCGCGTGTTTCCGGGTCGGTAATGGAAAGCTCGCTGAGATTGTTGGCAATCTGCTCAAAATGTTGCTTTGGGTAAGCAATCAGGTTAGAGTCAAACCCTTCAGTGAGGTAAATTCCCTCTGGAGCTTGCTCTCGAAAGCTAGCCGGGATGGTTAATCTTCCTTTTGCGTCAATGTTGTGTTCGTACTGCCCAAAGAACATTTGTTCTATTCCTTTTTTAATGACAGAACGCTGGTCAGCTCCAGCGTTCTCATGCCACACTTTCTGACACTCTTTGACACTATTTGTCACATTATAGAATAAAAATGGTTGAAAATCAAGGGCTTGGCACACTAATTGCAGATATTTTAAGGTTTCTCTTTTGACGGAAATAAAAACGGGAACAAAATTAGATTCGCAAGCGACTATTGATGCGTTTATGGGTTAGAAAAACCCACAAGCAAATGAATTACCTATATTTTGATATATAATCAACTCACATGGCAGCGCCAATGATACTCAACGATCGCTATCAATTAGAGCAAACCTTGGGCACCGGTGGCATGGCTTTAGTCTATAAAGCTAAAGACCTGATGCTTGAGCGCAGTGTGGCAGTTAAAGTGCTGCGCGAGGATCTCTCCACAGATATGTCTTTTCGGGAGCGCTTCAGGCAAGAAGCACGCGCTGCTGCCAACCTTAGCCATCCCAACATCGTCACCGTACACGATTTTGGTTTAGACCAAGGGCACTTATTTATTGTGATGGAATACGTACCTGGCACCGACCTGAAAACACGCATCCGCGAGAAAGGCCGCTTTTCTGTTCAGGAAACTTTGGAGCTGATGATCCAAGCTTGCCAGGGCGTAGGTTATGCCCATCGCGCTGGTCTGGTACATTGTGATATTAAACCGCATAATATGCTCGTCTCTCCGGATGGACGCTTGAAAGTCACCGACTTTGGGATTGCGCGCGCCTTAGCGAGCATCTCTCCTGAAGAACGCAGCGAGGTGGTGTGGGGCTCGCCGCACTACTTTTCCCCGGAGCAAGCAGCAGGATTGCCGCCTTCACCAGCCTCGGACGTCTACTCGCTGGGCGTGATTTTGTATGAGATGCTCACGGGGCAATTACCTTTCAATGCAGCTGATGCTGAGGGGCTGGCGCGTATGCACCGCGAAGTTCAGCCTATCCCTCCACGAGCGATTAACCCCACTATCCCGTTACAATTAGATGAGATTATCCTCAAGGTGCTTTCCAAGGAACCCTCTGCGCGCTATCGCACGGCTGACCAATTAGGGCATTTGTTGCTCGGCTTGTATGAATCTGATCCAAGCCTCAAGAAATCCAATTTCTTCATGCATGAAGGCGGGCATGCAGCGCCCGTCACATCGGTGTCAGGAGCTGCAATTCCCTTGGCGCAGCCCTCGCCTGCATTTCTACCTGATGATGAGGATGGTTATTACGCTGCCCCTGAAGAAGAAGCTGAGGAAGAACCCAAGAAGATCGACTGGGGCACTTGGCTGTTGGGCTTGCTTGCATTTGTTTCGCTTTTTGGCTTGATTCCGTTCTGGCTTTACGTTTACATGAACTTGAGACCTTAGGAGCTGCTTGTGGATGCTTTGATTTCACCTTCCATACTTTCAGCCGACTTGCTCAACCTTGCACAAGCATTGCAGGAGTGCGAACTTGCTGGCGCAGATAAGATTCACATTGATGTGATGGATGGACGCTTTGTGCCCAATATCACCTTCGGACCAAACATCGTGCAGGCTTGCAGGAGCGCGACCAAGCTGCCATTGGATGTTCATTTGATGATCGTTGAACCTGAAAAACATCTCGAAGCTTTTGCGGAGGCTGGTGCTGATAGTATTACCGTGCATTATGAGACTTGCCCGCATCTCCACCGCACGCTGCAGCACATCCGCGCCTTAGGCGTGCGACCGGGAGTTACCTTCAACCCTGCTACCCCGATTGAGGGCTTGCGCTACCTGAACGGGATGTTTGATCAAGTGCTGATCATGACCGTTAACCCAGGCTTTGGCGGGCAAAAGTTTATCCTGGAGATGCTGCAGAAGATCCGCGATACACGCGCGCTGCTAGATGAAATCGGCTCGGAGGCGGTGATTCAGGTAGATGGCGGCATCGAGGCGGGCACGGTTGCTGCGGCGTATGCTGCTGGTGCCCGCGATTTTGTGGCTGGCACCGCTATTTTTGGCTATCCGGGGGGGATTAGGGCAGGGATCAGGGCATTGCAGCAAGCCTTAGAAGAAGGTAATCGTTAAACTAAAAAGTCGCACTTGGGCGACTTTTTAAGGGTTGTGGAACGGTTTGAACTTAATTGTATTGCTTTGTCAATGATTTAATACAACGCGTGCAAAGCAGCTTACTGACCTTCTTGCCGTTTTCGTAAATCGTAACCCGCTGAAGATTAGGGCGGAATTCACGTCTGGTGGCGACAAGAGAGTGGCTGCGATTATGCCCAAAATTGGTGGTTTTTCCACAGTTTTCGCACTTTGCCATCTCGATTTCCTTTCATGATGCAGTATAATGTCGAGGTCTGAGTGGTTGGCGCCGCTCAGGCAAGGGCTTATAATATCACAACACATTAATTGAATCAAGGTACTTTGTAAGAAGAGAGAAAAGAAAATGACAAGCCAAGAGAATCCTTTAGGACGAATTTACATTTTGCCCCAAGCGATCAAATCTGTCGCTCGACACTCTGCTTTACAATCCTATGGTGTGATCAGTTTAGCACCAAGCAACATGATCGAAGCTATAGGACAATTTTTTAATCGTCACAATAATTACGGCATCACGGTATCCTCAGATAATGAAGGAATTGCCATCGAATTAAACATAATCATAGAGTACGGTTTGCGCATCAAGACTGTAGCCGATTCAGTTGCTGAAAGTGTTAAATATAATGTGGAAAAAACCATGGGCATCCCAGTAACGCGTGTGGATGTTCACGTTCGCGGACTGCGCATAAGCAATCCCGACTAATTTGATTGAATTATAGAGGACTCATGAATGAAAAGCTAAGCGCTATGCTAAGCGAGGCTGAGCGCCACAAGCTGGTTGACTCACCAGTGGATGGAAAAGGATTAATGTTGCTTTTTGAAGCTGGTTTGGTACGCTTAACCGCAAATCAGCCTTATGTCAATTCCCTTAATGTTTTCCCGGTGCCAGATGGTGACACAGGCACGAATATGGTCTTGACGATGCAAGCTGCACTAAAAGAGGCGGAAATGCGCCAAAGTGAAAACATTGGAGAAATGGCACATGCCATTGCCCAAGGCGCGCTGATGGGTGCACGGGGGAACTCCGGAGTTATCCTTTCCCAGATATGGCGGGGTTTTGCTCGTGCCCTCGATCATTATGACACAATGGATAGCGCTTTATTTGTGCGAGCGATGCAAGAAGCGCGTAACACGGCTTATAAAGGCGTCGTGCGCCCTGTAGAGGGGACGATTCTCACCGTGATTAAAGATATGACGTCTGCTGCTGAAGAAGCTGCCAAGCGCGGTGCAGCTCTGCACGAGATTTTGGCAGAAATTGTGCGCGCTGGTGACGAGAGTGTCCGCCGCACCCCAGAGTTGCTGCCAATCCTAAAACAAGCCTGCGTTGTCGATTCAGGCGGAACCGGTCTATATTACATTTTCGAGGGGATGTTACGTTTCATCGAAGGGCAGCCTTTAGATGTTTCTACTGTTGTAGCTAAGCCGCTTTCAGAGATGGTTCTAGAAAACACTTTGGAGAGTATTGAAGAAGGCCAAGACTACGAAGTGGTAATCGACTTCACTCCTACGGACAAGTTTTCTCTAGAAAATTATTATAGCGGGCTCAGTGAAATTGGCACGAGTATCCAAGTGGGTGAAGGCGATGGGCTTTACCGTATGCATATCCACGTTCCACTGGAAAAGCGATTTGCGCCAATTGAGTACACTGAAGGTTTGGGCACGATTAAAAAAGTCGCAATGGAGAACTTGCAGGATCAGGTTAAATCTCGTAAAGATGAGAAGGAACCTATTAAGCTTGCACCTGTGACTCCTGGTCAAATCGCAGTGGTAGCTGTCTCCCCCGGGGACGGGATTTCGCGCATATTTGCGAGCTTGGGCGTAGCTGCCATCGTTACTGGTGGGCAAACGATGAACCCCAGCGTGAAAGAAATTGTGGCAGCATTTGAGAACTTGCCCACGGACAAAATCATCATTTTGCCGAATAACAAGAACATCATCTTAGCAGCCCAAAACGCAGCTAAGGTGAGTGTGAAAAACATTGTCGTAATTCCTACCCGTAATGCACCGCAAGGCTTTGCTGCCATGCTGCGCCTGATTCCGGATGGTACTCTCGAAGAGAACGAAGAAGCAATGTTAGAAGCTATCCAAGAAGTGCACACTGGCGAGATCACCACAGCAACCCGTGACGTTGCCATAGACGGCGTGGAAGTGGAAAAAGGCAATGTCATCGCGATGCTGGATGGAAAATTAGTTTATTCTAACCATACACTTGAAGGTGCGCTCTTCGGATTATTAGAAAAAGCCAATTTAGACGCATTCGAACGACTGACTTTTTTCTATGGTGAAGAAATGACCCCAAACCAAGTTAATCAGCTGGTTGATCAAGTGCGGGAAAAATACCCTGATCTTGATATTGAAGTGCACGAAGGCGGGCAACCTTATTACCAGTTAATTATTGCTATTGAATAAGAGTGCCGCATAGTAGAAGCCAGCCCACCAGCTGGCTTTTTTGATTCTAAGGCTTTAGCTGGGATAAATCATGGCGGCATGGTTCGCTTAGGCTTAATTCGGGTATGATTAACTCAGAAAATGACGCTTATGAATGCTTTAGCAGAAAAGTATGCCAAGATTTTCACATTGGAAGCGAAGTTAGGCTATACCAACCGCGCTGTATTTGGCGGGATACAAAAATTAGCTGTAACCTTACCTAGTGATGCACGTGAGGCTGGCTTATCCGAAACACTGATTTCTGAAGTGAGCGCAAAACTCAAAAACTACGAAGAGATGACAGCAAAACAGCGCCGGCAATCCTTGGTGGATGTCGGCAAGCTATTAGGGATTTCTGGGATCGAAAAACTGCCAGCAGAGGTAGCTACGCAGCAGGTGTCATCGTCAGTAGACCTTAAAATCAAAGCACAATCAGAAAAAGCTTCTCAGGATCAACCTCCTAAGCGGCGGATGCCTGCCAGCAGCCGCACACCGGCAGCTTCATCCGTGGGATTGGATGCACCGGTCAGCGTTATTCGTGGCATTGGCGAAAAGCAAGCTGCAAATCTGGAAAAGTTAGGCGTGCATACCATTCGGGATCTACTGTATCTTTTCCCCCGAAGGTACGAAGATTATTCCCAGCTCAAGCCTATCAATCAGCTGCGTTATGGGGAAGAAGTTACCATTATTGCCAAAGTTATCGATGTGCAAGTCTTGCGGCCAAACCGGGGTCGTTTGATGACCGAGGTGATTGTTTCGGATACGACTGGCATGCTGCGTTTGTTGTGGTTCAATCAAACCTACGTTACACGCTATTTAAAACCTGGGATATTCATCTCTATTTCGGGGAAGGTGGATAACTACCGTGGAAGACCGGTGCTCTATCACCCGGATTATGAACCAATCGATCAGCAGCAACTTAATACCAACCGTATTGTGCCGATTTACCCACTCACAGCGCAAATCACACAGCGTTGGCTGCGCAAGACGCAATTTAACGTTGTGCACTATTGGGCGGAACACGTGCCAGACTATCTACCGGAATCCCTCCAAAAGCAAGCAGGGGTTATTCCCCTGCAAGAAGCTCTCATTCAAATTCACTTTCCTGACTCTCAGGAAAAGATTAAGCAAGCGCAATATCGATTGGCTTTTGACGAGCTTTTCTTGCTTCAGTTAGGTGTGATCCAACAGAAGCGTCAATGGCAAGGCTTAGAAGGAACGCCTTTTCTTGTGGAAGATAGCTGGTTAACAGAGCGAATTGAAAACCTGCCGTATGCTCTTACCAACGCACAACAAAGGGCAATCGCTGAGATCCGCGCAGACTTAGCCAGCCCACATCCTATGAACCGTCTTTTGCAGGGCGATGTTGGCTCTGGTAAAACCATCGTGGCAGTTTTAGGGATGTCCATCGTGATTGAGGGGGGTGCCCAAGCTGCCTTGATGGCGCCAACAAGCATATTAGCCGAACAACATTATCAGACTATTCTCAAGCTCACCACGCAGCCAGGCAAAAAAGGGACAGCTTTTCTCAAACCCAATCAGGTACGCTTACTCACTGGGGATACCAGCTTAGCGGAGCGGCGTGAGATCTTGGAAGGGTTGCAAGACGGCAGTGTTAAACTACTCGTTGGAACGCATGCATTAATCGAAGAGCCGGTTACCTTCCAAAACTTGCAAATGGTCGTGGTAGACGAGCAGCACCGCTTTGGTGTGGAGCAACGCGCTGCCCTCCGCAGCAAAGGGAATAACCCCCATTTATTGGTGATGACTGCCACCCCAATCCCGCGCTCATTACAACTGACCATCTTTGGAGACCTGGATGTGAGCGTGATGGATGAGATGCCCGCCGGCAGGCTCCCCGTTGAGACGCGCATCGCCTATCCTTTTGAACGCCACAATGTATATGAACTTATTGAAGAACAAGTTAGGCAGGGACATCAAGCCTTCATTATCTATCCGTTGGTCGAGCAAGGGGAAAATGAAGAGACAAAAGCGGCTGTGGAGGAACAACAAACTTTACAAGAAGAGGTTTTCCCGCACTTAAAAGTAGGTTTGGTGCATGGACGCATGAAGCCGGCAGAGAAAGATGCGGTGATGCTGGCATTTCGCAATGGCGCATATGATATCTTAGTCTCTACTTCGGTGGTAGAGGTGGGAGTGGATGTGCCCAACGCCACCGTGATGGTCATTGAAGGATCAGACCGCTTTGGCTTAGCACAGCTGCACCAATTCCGCGGTAGGGTTGGACGCGGCGAGGCACAATCCTATTGCATTCTCATTCCGGAGCGGGAAGATTCGGCTGAAAATGAGCGCTTAGCAGCGATGACCCGTACCAATGATGGTTTTGAATTGGCTGAGGAAGACCTGCGTCAGCGCGGACCTGGAGATTTCCTTGGAACGCGGCAAGCAGGTTTACCTGATTTGCGCATGGCGAACTTAGCCGATATTCATCTGCTGCAGAAAGCACGCAGCTTGGCTGAGCAGGTTTATGCGGCTGATCCCGAACTTGAATCAATCGAATTTCAGCCGTTAAAAGCAGCAATCAATCAATTTTGGCCAGAGCTGCCTGGCCGTGGAGAGGTGAGTTAGATGACTAAAGTAATTTTCCCAGGTTCGTTTGACCCTATTCATTTTGGGCATATCGATATTGTGCGAAGAGCGTCGCTGTTATTTTCAGAAGTGGTGGTAGCGGTTTATGATAAGCCGATTAAAACGCTGCTCTTTTCACCGGAAGAACGTATCGCTTTGGTGAAAGAAGCTATGGAGGGCTTGCCCAACGTCAGCGTTCTGGGTTATCGTGAATTAACCGTTTCGTTTGCCCGTAAGGTTGGAGCACAGGCGATCGTGCGTGGTTTGCGCGTCTTTTCTGATTTTGAATACGAATTCAGGATGGCATTAGCTAATAAGCGTTTAGAGCCGGAAATTGACGTCATTGCTTTGATTACCGATGAACAGCATACTTTTTTATCCTCCTCAACAGTTCGGGAGATTGCAGCTTTGGATGGTGACGTCTCCAGCATGGTGCCTGATTTTGTGCAGAGAGCGTTAAAAGCAAAATTCAGGGCTTTGGGCGATAACCAGACCGTTGTGCCTACCTCTTCTCTCAAGGATTGAAAAACGCTTTCTTTAATTTTGGGCATTGAAATTCAGGCATAAAAACTGCACGGTTAATAAAAAATAATGATAAACTTTATTTAGGTGTTATATACGATAAAAGGAGACCGTCATGGATATCCTCCATTTAGTTGACCGTTTAGAAGAGCTATTCAATAATAGCAAACCCATCCCATTGAGCCGCAGCGTAGTTGTGGATGAGGATTCTTTTATGGATATCATTGATCAGATGCGCATCTCCATTCCCGATGATATTAAAAAAGCGCAGCAAATTATTGCCCAAAAAGACCGCATCTTAGCTCAGGCTCAGGAAGAAGCTAACCGCACATTAGCCTTGGCACGTGAACGCAGTGAGAAAATGATTGAGAAGAGCGATATTTATGCCGCTGCGCAAGCGAAGGCGGAACAAATTTTAGACCAGGCGCGCAAGGAAGCTGCCCAGACGCAGTTAGATGCCGACCGTTACGTAATCGAAACGCTCACCAACTTGGAGGGTGAGTTGAACCGCATTCTAACGCAAGTTCGCAATGGTATAAAAACCTTGCAGGCAAGCCAGGAACTCACCCCACCTGTTGAAGACGAGAAATAAAGCGCAAACCTAAGGCTTATTCAGGCGCTTCTTCTACTGAAGGGGCGCTTTTTCTTTTAGCTTTGCCGCTAGGTGGTTTTGTCTGCTTATTGATGGGTTGATCCGCCAAGGCTTGTGCTAAAACTTGATCCATATGATCAACCGGCACAAGGTTTAATTCTTTGAGGACAGTTGGGGGAATTTCAGCGAGATCTTTTTCATTCTTACGTGGAAGTAAAACCGTCTTGATACCGGCGCGATGCGCGGCTAAGACTTTCTCGCGAATACCGCCTACCGGCAGCACGCGCCCCCGCAAGGTGATTTCACCGGTCATCGCAACGTCATGCTTTACCGGTACACCCAGCACTGCGGAAGTGAGCGCTGTAGCGATGGTAATACCGGCGCTCGGTCCGTCTTTGGCGATGGCTCCTTCGGGTACGTGAATGTGGAGGTCCACATCCTCAAAAAATCCTTCTGGTATCTGGAAGATTTTGGCTTTGGATTTGAGATAAGATAGGGCTGCCTGGGCGGATTCTTGCATAATATCGCCAATCTGACCGGTAATCTGTAAATTGCCCTTGCCGTCGATTACCAGCACCTCGATAGGCATAATCTCGCCGCCATTTTCTGTCCAAGCAATCGCCGTAGCCATTCCAATTTCATCCGCCTGCTCTGCAACGGTGGGGTAAAACTCTTGTGGACCGAGGAAATCTGAAATTTGCTCAGGCAGGATCTCTTTGGGCAGGGGTTTCCCCTCAGATTTGAGGCGGGCAATCTTGCGGAGCACTGTCCCAATTTCACGTTCTAAATTGCGCACCCCTGCTTCGTATGTGTACCCTTCGATGATAAGGTGCAGCGCCTCAGGCGTAAAGTGAATCGCTTCTTCATCCAGCCCGTTTTCGAGCAGTTGCTTTGGAATGAGGAATTGATTTGCAATGGCAATTTTTTCCTCTTCGATGTACCCCGGGAATTCGATCACTTCCATGCGGTCTAAGAGAGCCGGCGGAATCGATGCAACCGTATTGGCTGTGGTAATAAAAAGCACTTTCGAAAGATCGTAAGGCACCTCGAGGTAATGATCCGAGAAGGTATAGTTTTGTTCCGGGTCCAGCACTTCGAGCAGCGCTGCTGAAGGGTCGCCTTGAAAATCCGCATTGAGTTTGTCGATTTCATCGAGCATAAAGACAGGATTGATGGTTTTGGCTTTGCGCATTGTTTGCAAGATGCGGCCAGGCAGGGCGCCCAGATAGGTGCGCCGATGCCCACGGATCTCAGCTTCATCGTGCACGCCCCCTAATGAAACGCGCACAAAATTGCGTTCTAAAGCTTCAGCAATTGACTTTCCCAAGGAGGTTTTACCGGTTCCAGGGGGACCAACGAAGCACAGTATTGGCTGCCGGCTGACCTTAGGTTTGAGGCTGCGCACTGCTAAGTATTCCAAGATGCGGTCTTTGGCTTTTTTCAGCCCGTAATGGTTTTGGTCAAGAACCTGCTGGGCGTGGTTGATATCTAAGTTATCGGTTGTTTCCGTCGTCCAAGGCAAGTCTAACAGCCACTCGATGTAAGACTCAATCATGCTGCTCTCCGGGGAGAGGGAGCTAATCCCGGCTAAATGATCCAGTTCTTTTGTGGCAGCTTCCTTTGCTTCTGGGGAGAGGGGCGTCTTTTCAATCCGCTCCGAGAGCTCCTGCCAAGCGGGGTCAACCGGTTTGCCATCATTGAGCTCTTTTTGCAGGGTAGAAATCTGCTCTCGAATATAGATCTCTCTTTGAGAGCGGTCTAGTTCAGATTGAACCTGATTATTGATGTCTTCTTCCAACTTAAGGATGTTGATTTCGCTCGTCAGGGTACGTAAGAGCATGTTGAGACGCTCAACCCCGTTCGTTTCTTTTAGAAAAGCAACCCGAGTAGCGTAGGGGAGGTCTAAGGTTGAGACGATAAAATCTGCTAAATCACCAGGATCTTCAGTATCTTGAATGTAATTAAAGACATCTTCGCTGATAAATTCGACGAGATCCACATAGCGCTCAAACTGCTCGATGACCAACCGTTTGAGAGCAGTCAAGTGTTCTGTCCGGCGGTAGCGATGCTTGATGGGAAGTGCTTTTAGGTAAACCTGGTCACCATCTACGGCGATATCTGCAAACTCAACCCGGCGCAGAACCTGAAAGAGCACACTATAACGGTCGGAATCTAATTCGATGATGCTCGCAATTGCCATCTCTACGGCAATATCAAGAAATAGAGGGTCCTCTGTGGGGCTGGCTGGGTCTGTAAAAAGACCAAAAATGGTTTGATTTTGCTCGTAAGTTTCTTGAAGAAAATGAAGTAGTTCCAGGTTGTTTAACACTAAGGGAGCTAATGACTGCGGGAGCAAGACAATATCTTCGAGATCGAGAGCTGGACCTATGATGTAACCCTCTTTATTCGGTTTTCGTGGGTGGACATTTTTAAGGCTGCCAACGCTGGCAAATTTCGTTAAATTGAAAGGTGCATTGCCTTTAAACGGGTTAAAAAACTGATCTTGATTCACGCTGTAATAAAACTCCTTAACCTTGCGGGTTATGAAGAAATTATAACCTTTAATAAATTTGTTTTTCTGGAATGGCTTTCCAAATAAAACGTATGGCAGCGGCAATAAAAATGCTGCCGGCAACGATGATCCCCTTATCGCTCCCAGCAAGTTCCAAGGCTTTGGATAAAGCAGCTTCGGCGGGGTTGATTGCTTGTACTAGAATGCCATACGGCGCAATGCGCTTGGCGAGTTCTTGTGGATCAGCAGCACGGGGGTGCAAGGACTGCGTGGTAATTACACTTTCAACCCGAGGTAAGATTTCCCGGAACATATCGTCGAGCTCTTTATCCGCTGAAGCGCCGAAAATGAGTATAAAAGCCCTGTCTGGGAAGTACTCATCCAATGTCTGGCGCAGCCTGAGCATAGAATCGCCATTATGGGCAGAATCAATGACCACCGGCGGTTCCTTGCGCAAGATTTCGAACCTGGCTGGCCAAGAAACGTGCGCAAACCCTTGGGTTACTGACTGAGAGGAGAGCGCCACCCCATGTTGCGTAAAAATATCCAAAGCTGCAAAAGCAGTCGCCGCGTTTTGTACTTGGTGCTTGCCTAAGAGGGGTAAATGGAGATGGAGGGGTTCCGCTGCTAATGAGAGGGTAGGGTTGGCGTTATTTGTCATCTGGCGGGCGATGATCATCTCTTGTCCATCGAGGTCGTGCGCGACTTCGGTGTATGTATAGGCTTGCTCAACTTGGGTAATGGGCGCCTCGCGCTCAGCAGCAATGCGCAGTAATTCTTTTTCCGCTTCTGGTTGCTGAGGGGAGAGCACGACTGGCTTACCAGGCTTGATGATGCCGCCTTTTTCATAAGCGATTTCCGTGAGCGTATTGCCCAAGACAGCACGATGGTCATAGGAAACAGGCGTGATCACCGAAACCATGGGGGTGATGATATTGGTAGCATCCAACCTGCCACCGAGCCCCACTTCGATGACGGCGATATCCACTTGCTGTTCTGCAAAGTAAAGAAAGCCTAAAGCTGTGGTGAGTTCAAAAGTGGTGATTTCTGGCACCTGTTGGGTGAGTGGGCGTAAACGGTCCACCAAAGCGACAAGCCCAGCTTTATCGATTTCCTCGCCGTTAATTTGGATGCGTTCAGTAAATTCCTGGAGGTGGGGTGACGTATATAAGCCCACCTTGTAACCAGCGGCTTGCAAGGCGCTGGCGCATAGTGAGGCTACCGAACCCTTCCCTTTAGTCCCGGTGATGTGAATACTGGGGTAATTGTCCTGCGGGTTACCCAGCAGCTCAGCAAACTTATGCATGCGGTCGAGCTTGAAGAAATGATGCGCATCATCAACGTGCCGCTTCATGCTGAAGTCAACAAAACTGTAAATAAAGTCTAAGGACTCTTGGTAGGACTGTTCCAGCGCGTTCATTTGAACCCAATAATGACTGATTATATCGCTAAGGAAAAGAAAACCCGGATTCCTGTACATTGCGAACAAAAATCCGGGTGTAACAACTTTTTGGTTTTTACTGAACAGTTACATCTGCCATTAACACATAGCCGATAATGGAAAAATCACTCCCGCGGAACTCTACCAGCACGCATTCGCGGTTGAACTCATCAAAACGACGTTCTGCCATCGGCAGGAGTGTAAGCGTCGTACCTTGGGGGATAAATCCGTTGGACTTATAGCCGGCGTAACAGTCGCTGCGGGCATAGACATCGCGAACGGTGACTACGGTAACGATAGGTGTAGGCGTGGCAGTGCGCGTAGGCGTTGGTGAGTAATCCGGGGTGGGTGTCAGGGTTTGAGTTGGGGTCGGTGTAACCGTCGGGGTGAGGGTTACTGTGGGGGTAAAGGTAACAGTCGGATTGCGGGCTAGATTGCGGGCGTAAATCGAAGCGCTAATATTGCGCGCTGCGAAGCTAATCAAAAAGCCCAGGAGAATGATGATAATGATTGACCCCCCGCCAGCTACGAAATAAGTAGGGGTGAGCCCGCGCTTGAGAGCGAGCACTTGTGGGTCATTAGGGAAGCGCTTGCGCACGTTGCGGCTGATGCGATAAGCATCTAAAGCAAAAAAGCGGTTGCCAGTTTCAAGTGCCTCTTTTGCGCGCTCGATTTCATCCTGAGCATTATTGATTTCAGTTTCCAGTGTGCTGATTTCGTTTTCCAGTGCCAAGCTTTGAGCATCATACGCATCTAATTGGCGCAAAAGATCAAGGTTTTCTCGTGCGCCTGCAATTTTCTGTAAAGCTATCGCTAAAGTAGGCGCATTCGCAGCTTCTTCTTTGAGGCGCTGGGTATTATCCAGCAAGTTTTGCGTAGCAGCCGGGATAAGCAAGTCCAGACGGTTTTGCAGCCGCCCAATTTGAGCAAGGCTGCCGTACTTCATGCGTAAACGCTCTAACTTGCTTTTAGCATCAGCAAGCTTATTCGGGGGGATCTTACCGCTCATACTGACGATGTCACTGACTTCGTCTAACATGGCTATATCGCCCTTGACCTCAGCAGCTTTATCAATGTATTCAGGGATTGCCACGGCACTTGCGGCTGTTTGGATTTTGCCTAAGGCTGCGACCAACTCTCCTTGGGCGAGTAAGTTCAAGCCTTCTTTATAGACGTCATAGGCTTGCATCTGATTTTCGAGGTCATGGCGCAGCTCTTCGCCTTCACGCCAGCGCTTGATGCCGGCTTCCTCTAAGTGTTCGAACGCCTCATCAAGATAATCCAAGGCTACTTTGTAGCGGAAAACTCTGGCTGCACTTTGGGCTTTTCCATAAGCTTTGCCTGCCTCTGGCGGCAGCGCTACGGATGGAATATTGCCGGAGCGCAGATATTCCTCGGCTTCAGCATGATGCTCTTCAGCACGCGTCCAACCTGGTTCCAATTGCAACACCTTTTCATAGAGCGGAATTGCGGCTTGGTAATTGCCTTTGTAAAAAGCCTCCTCGGCTTCGTCCATCAGGCGCTCAGCTTCTGGGTCGTGGCTGGATTGAAAAAACTTGCGTAAAGGATCGCTGCTATCTTCGTCATCCAAGTTTGGGCTGCGAGTAGGAGCCGGGCGGGAGGGGCTGCTCTCCTTTGATGGCTCGGGGGGTGTGTTATTAGCCGTGCTGGCAGGTTGTAGCGCTTCGGTGGCGCTTGCAGCCCGCCGGCTGCGCTCGCGGCGCAGCTCACGCAGCAGGCGGTTCGCTTCATCAACGTCTTCGAGGTCGACTTCATCAACAATGCGGCGCGTGGCTAAAGCTTCTAAGTAGGCCGAAAGCGCATTTTCGGCTTGAAGCAATTCTTCGTCGCTAGGATTATCTTGGTTAAGGATGGTATTTGCCTGGTCAATGAGGTCTTGAATCATTGAGGGCTCCTTTCAGTTTTTTAGCGTAGTATGGGTGATTATAGCCGTTTGTTATAAAGGACCTGTAGCTGCGCATGCATTTCCGCGGCGCTCTTAAAGCTGCCATCTAAGGCTGCTTCCAAAAAGCGCATTTCCTCATCATTTAGGCGCCGTTGGACTTCATAAGAATAGGAGGCTTCAAAATGCCGAGGGGAATTAGCGATATCTTCCGGACGGTTAGGGCCAACAGCGACGGAACCAGGGGCTTGCCGACCGGTAAATAAGTGGTGAAGTGCCCGGGCACTAAATTGCAGGAGGTCAAATTGTTGCACCTCAGGTTGGGGTTTTTCTGGCTGCCAATGCCCAATGTTCCAATCCACCATGATCACCTTTTGGCGTGGCTCATTCCAATAGTAATGCAACAGTTTGTGATCCAAATAAGTCGCACCGCGGCGATGAGCCTGCTCCAACAGTTCGGTGACTTGCAAAGCAATATCCAGGACCTGTTTCATCGTCAGGTTATGGATAAAATTGCCGCGAGTGTAGCCAGCATCGCAGAGCATGTAGAGGTTATCCTCCCAGCGCCGCTCGAGCACTACGAAGGGTAACCAGCCATCGGCTAAGCGCTGCTCGTATTCCGCTAGGAGGTATTCGATCTCATCAGGCTCGAAGAAAATCAGTGTGCCAGTGATGTGAGCTGCTTCGGCTTGCCGCTGTAGGTCCTTAGAGAGCGGGGCAATTTCAGCTGGCCAAGCCGTACCTGAATCGGGTTTTAGGTAACCGGCAGCTAACATCGGCGTTAGGTTGTTTAGTCCTCGTAAGCCAGCTAGAATATGGTACTCTTCCAAGAAGAGCGGTTTAGCGTAAGCCAGTTTATCATGGCGCATTACCTTGAAGGCAGGCTCACGCTTGAAGGGGCGCTCACCATTCGCGCTTTTGAGCAGGAAAACGCGGGCACTGGAGCCGGCAGCCTCGGGGATAGCATAGTCATGCTGACCAGCGCTAAGCCAGGTGTCTAATGGTTCAGCTAAGTAAAGCCCATTACGGGCATCTAATTTTTGTTCTTTCATCGTCTTTCCGTTTGCGCTGCCTATTCTACCATTTCTGGTGAGAGAAGGCAGTGAAGATATCGATATCCCGAGAAACGAGCTCACTTGCCCAAGGCAACAAAGGATGCAGAGCATCTAGGTCTTGTACAGTTTGCCTAAACGCTTGCCAGTTATTCTGCTTCAGCAGCTGGTTGTATTGCTCCTGCCACAATTGCAAGCGCACCGAAGGTTCATCTCGACGCTCGATGAGCGCCGTGAGCTGGGCGAGGGAAAACATTGTATCCGCTGCGCTGGTGCGGGCTAAACGCGAACCAGCTAAATCAGCTTGGTTGATTACATCTAGAGCTCTGGCTAATTCTCGCAGGTGGCGAGAAATCTGCAGCAGGGCTTGGTTGACGCTGCTGAAGAGCGTTTGATGCGTTACAACCAACCATCGCACTGCACCGTTTTGGGTTTGCTCAAGTTGCTGCCAAGACTTGAAGAAGAACTCCTGTGCTTCGTCGTCCAAGAAAATCAATTCGCGCGTAAGCTCGGGGTAAATGCCGCGCTCGGATATGCGCTGCCATTGCGAGGCGAATTTGCTTAGGTAGGCACAAGATTGCACAAATTTCTCAGGCAATTGGCTCGTGGATGGAAGTTCTAAACTCGCCCATTTGCGATGACGGATAGCTTGAAGCGCTGGCAGTAGCTGCTCCTGCCAGAGTTGCTGAGCAGTTTGAGCTTCTTGGATGATCTGCCAATGACGGATTTTTTCAGGAAAAGCTGGAATATCAAGAGCGTCTGTGCTCGCGATTGCGTCTTTCCAGTTTTCTAAAGCTGTGAGCACCGCCATTGCCTCCTGCAACTGAGTTTGATCTTGCTGCGGGAAGGAAGAAAGTTCAAGCGTCTTTGGTTGGAGCGGCAGGGTGCTATAGATAGATTCAAAAGCTTGCGCTAATGCCTGATAAAGTACGTAAAATTCGGGTAAGGTTGTCCGCACGGCTTGTAATACCGAGGTTAAATCTTGATTCAACTGTAAAGCCTTATGAAAACCCTGCAATGCACCAGCTTGGGCTCCATTCAGCTTAATGGTTGCGCCTAACTCCTTTGGCACTTCAATCGTGATGTAACCATAATCAATCCATGCGATTGGCCAGTTTTCTTGTTGGGCTTGCGCACGCACTGCTTCAATATCCGTGGCATGCTGGAGGATATTCACGAGGGCATACAAATTCGTCAGCCAGCCTGGCTGGCTAAGGAGCGCTGCCACCCGCGGTTTATTTGCGTTGAGTTGCGCAGCAAAGTGGGTGAGCGTTTCACCAGGTTTAGGACCTGAGAAAAGTTTATCCATCCAACTCTGCAAGGCGCTGATTTCATTATCGATGGATTGAAGATAATTTAGTGAAGGCTCCAGCAAGAACAGCTCCCGCAAGGTTTGCCGGCACATCTCAAGTTCACCTTCAGACCAGGCGCTGAAAAACTCGCGCAGTTTGGAAAGCAGCAGGTTCAAAGCTTTGGGCAGCTCCCGAGGTAGATTTTGCAAACTGACAGCAGGTAAGCGAAAGAGCTCCCGCAAGGTGAGCAATTTGTCTCCTAAAATTTCACCATCGCCTAATTCGTGCCAATTAGCGAGCAAAGCATCCAGTTGCCCTGAAAAACGTTCCAGCTCTGGCGTAAGGGCATCATTTTCGTTGTGTAAGGCGTGACGGTGAATGAGCTGGAGATGAGCTTCATCTCGCAAGGGAACGAGCTGATCGTAGAGAGGTAAAGCATAAACACTGGGTATATGAGCAGCTTTACGCAGCTGACTTTTTAACATATTCAGCTGTGATGAGTTATCGACTTGACCGCGGATGCCTTCAAGCATCCAAAGAGCTCCTGCCCAATCCGCAAAAAGCACACTTGGGAGTAAGTCCGTTAAAAATGAGTTTTCATGGGCATTGGGAAGTTTCAAGATGTATTCGGTCACTTTCCATACATCGCCAAAATCCTCTGGCATGTATTGCCTGAGCAGCAGGATCAACTTTTCTAAAGCACTAAAATCTTGCTTCTGCGCATAGCCGAGAGCTAAGTGTCGAACTGCTTCTAACACTGCTGGCTTATCAATGGTCACACCTAAAGCTTCGAGCGAATTCTTAAGCTCGAGCAACGTGTTGAGCGCATCAAGGTTATAGACGGATTGCACTTGTTTGTGAAAGAGAACTTGATAGTCGGTTACGCGCATGGAAAGTGAGCTGAGCAAGTATTCTGTGCGCAGTTGCAGCTGGGTAAGGTCTTCTTTGGTCAACTGAGCTGCATTGGCGGGCCAATCCAGCTCTGCGATAAGCTCTGGCGCAATTTGATTAAGCAGCAGGTTGCCTTCGCCGATGAACTGTTGGTAGTCCAACCAAGCCGGGTCTTTGCCGTTGGTTGGAGGCTGAGCAGACAAGAATAAACCATTTCCCCAGTCGATAAATGAGAGTTTTCCGTTGGTTTCATCCCAAAAAATATGCTCCATTTTGACGTCGTTCCACGCAATTCCACGCGCGTGCACACGCTCGAGCAATAAAAAAAGCCCTGAAAGTACGCGCAGTATAAGCACATGCGAGAGCGAGACATCCTCTTGGAGCCGTTGTTTGAGGAGATTAGAGATAGCAATGCCGGGCACTTCTTCGCTCACGATGAAGAGGGAAGCTGTTTGTGATGTTCCTGGGATGCTTTGATCGAGCAAAATCGGGGTATGGACAAGCAAGCCATTACGGCTGGCATCTAAGCCGTTGAGGCTGGCAAGAATATGCCCTTCATTTTCAATTTGGGCGGCTTGGCGTAAGATCGTTCCACCAGATGCATTTTGTACAGGCCGCTTCATCAGTCCCATCAGGCCTTCTGGCTGGGATTTTACGCGCAAAACTTCGCCGGCATCGCCTTTGCCCACTTGCTCTAAGAGCTGCCACTGAAAATGGCGCCCGTTGATTATTCTTGGCATGTGCTGATTATAAACGAGGTCATTAAAACCAAAAATTAAAGCTTAACGTCCCCAAAAGGGGCGTCTAGAAAGCGGTCAAACTATGTATTTAAATGAGGAGTTTTGCCTCACTCATAGTAGCTATTTTTGCCAATTGAAAGTCATAGGCAATTTGTGACGAAAATTATCCCCGTGAATATTTATGGCAGCTTATTCCCTGCGGCGACGAATATCTCATACCATTCTTCACGGCTGAGGAAGTCGTCAGCTGCTTTGACGCAATCTTTCAGGCGGTTGATGTTCATCGTACCAGTGACGGGCTGCATCTTGGCGGGGTGCCGGAGCAGCCAGGCAAGTGCAATCGTGGTATTCGAAACGCCATGCGCGGCAGCAATACGATTAATAACCTTGTTGAGCTCCGGAAATTTGGGATTATCTAAGAACACACCTTCAAAGAAGCCATATTGGAACGGTGACCAAGGTTGGATAGTGATTTGGTTCAGCCGGCAGTAATCAAGGATGCTTCCGTCACGGTCGATGGCACCCTCATTTTCCATGTTGACGTAAATCCCATTGGAAATCATCTGAGAGTGTGGAATGCTCAGCTGTAACTGGTTGCATTGGATCTCCTGGTGTAAGTATTTACGCAGCAGCTCGATTTGCATCGGCTTCTGGTTGGAGACGCCAAAATAGCGCACCTTACCGGAAGAGTGCAGGATGTCGAAAGCCTCAGCCACGTCCTCAGGTTCCACGAGTGCGTCCGGGCGGTGCAGAAGCAAGATGTCGAGGTAATCCGTCTGCAGCCGGTTGAGCGAGCCGTTGACGCCTTCCAAAATGTGCTCCTTGGAAAAATCGAACATATTAGTGCGAATACCGACCTTAGATTGTAGGATCATCTGCTCACGAAGGGCGGGGGTCATGCCAATGGCTTTGGCAAACAGCGCTTCGCAAGCGCCATTGCCATAGACGTCGGCATGATCAAAGAAATTAGCACCCAGATCGAGTGCGGTTTTGATGAATTTCTCTGCAGAAGCCTGGTCTAACTTTTGGATGCGCATGCATCCTACGGCAATTACTGGCACTTGCAGATCAGATTTACCTAATGGAATGGTTCTCATAATGCTCCTTTCTCCTAGGTTTATTATAGTGTTGATTAGGGAGGTTGGTTAAAATTCAAACTCTTTGGCGCGATATTGCAAAGCCTCAGCTAAATGCACCTGGGTGATGGCTTCACAATCAGCCAAGTCTGCAATCGTCCGAGCCAGCTTGAGCACGCGATGGTAACCCCGCGCAGTTAACTGCATTTGACGCATTGCTACTTGCATGAGCGCTTGTGAAGCCGCGTCCAGCACGCAATACTGGCGCACTTCTGCCGGTGTCATATCCGCATTTGAAAACAGCTCTGTGCCTGCGAAACGCTTAGCTTGCCTTTCGCGCGCTTTGATCACGCGCTGCCGAATATCTGCAGAAGATTCGCCCAAACGTGCGCTGCTTAGTTTTTGATATTCTACACGCGGGACGTGAATGAGCATGTCAATGCGATCCAGTAGCGGTCCGGAGATGCGCTTTTGGTAGGTGGTGATGGCGCCGGGGGAGCAGGTGCATTGCTTTTGAGTATCACCATAGTAGCCACAAG
>Ga0208826_1000390_pt1 | contig 47382 bp, 36 predicted proteins | sample AD_UKC115_MetaG_FD_184451 | JGI IMG/M metagenome (GOLD analysis project Ga0208826, IMG submission 184451) | Active sludge microbial communities of municipal wastewater-treating anaerobic digesters from Hong Kong - AD_UKC115_MetaG (SPAdes)... | ecosystem: Engineered > Bioreactor > Anaerobic >... | reverse complement strand
CTTTTATTGAAGATTATATGACTGAAATCATGGGGGTTTTCAAATATAATATTCCAGCGCAATTCGTAACTGCCAATGGCATCGAATATCTTATAATAGCCGAATTTGTAGACGGCAGTATGGCCGCTTTTCCGGAAGTTGATCCCTTTAACGTGCCGATGTTCGTCAATGCCCGCCGCATGACCTCTGAACCACCAATTACTCTGGATGCGGTTCAAACCAACCTTACGGGCGGAAATTCCAGCGATGTAATTATCCTTAGTCCTGAAGAAGCTCAGGTTGTAGCGGCTTCAGAAGTTCTGATAGCAGTATCTTTATTCAATGCCAAGGAGATTGCTCTCCATACCGTAAAAATCGAAGTGGATGGAACAAATATCACCCCAATTGCTCAGATAGAGGAAGACCTTGTTCTTGCCCGACCCAATAACCTACCACCCGGTAATCATACAGTCACAATTACCTTTGCGGATCCGAATGGGATTTATTACGATCCATTGCAATGGAATTTCAGGGTAGTTGGTAGTGTAGGTGAAGCCGAAAGAGTATTCAATTATAATGGCCGCGTGCTGGCTGAAGTGAATTCGGAACAGGTGCGGGGTATTTCCCAGAATATTCAGCAGGTGACGAGCGGTTTTAACGGTTCCTATGATTGGATAAAATTTCAAGCCAACGTCTTTGTAACTTCGGAAGAGAGTCAATATAAACAACCTCGTAATCGTTACACAGCCGGTTTTTCCTCCAAGTTTTTTGAAATGAACTTCGGAGATATCAACCCCCAATTTTCTGAATTCGGTTTAAATGGAAAAAGAGTGCGGGGAATCGAAGCCCATTTGAAACTCAATTTCTTCAACTTACATGTTATTAATGGAGAAACCGAACGTAGTATCGCAGGAATCATCAGCGATACACCCAAAGTACTCGTCTCAAGTGGTGATACTTTGTATGAATACTCGCGTACTGGTTATACTTACGCTCAGCGTCTACTGGCAGTGCGACCCTACTTCGGTTCCGGTAAACATTTTCAGTTAGGTTTTAATTTTATCAAAGCCATTGACGATACTCTTTCGGTTCATAAAGAGATGAATGGCATTTTTGCGGGTGGTAATCAGATTATAAGGATGGAAGGCAACACACCTCAGGATAACATCGTCATAGGATCTGACTTGAAGCTGGCATTTGATAATCAAAGATTTGTATGGAAAAATGCCGTCGCGCTCTCGATGTTAAATCGTAATATCAGTGGCGGTGCTTTAAGTAAAGACGATACGCTGGCGCTCGGTGATTTTAATATCCCGATCTCAACTTTCGGTTTCGATCCCAGCTCAATCGAAAAGATGTTTATCATTAATAAGTATCTATATCCAATTTCACCGATAGCTCTGGATTCTGTAGAAAATGTGCAAAATCCTATTTTTAAAATTCAAGTGGATGATTCTACCCAATTAGCCTTTGGAATAAATGAAATTCTTAATATGCCTTCCGTCGCTTTCCGAAGTACATTGAATCTTAATTATTTCCATAATTACATCACTATTAAATACCAGCATATTGGCAGCTCTTTTTATTCATTGGGAAATCCCTATATGCGCAAAGATATTCAAGGCTATCTAATCTCCGATAGAATCCGCCTCTTCCAGAACAAAATATTTTTAAACATCAATTACGAGCAAAACCGTGATAATTTGAATAAAGACAAGAATGCCACAACTACAACCTCATCCTTTTTGGCCGGCATTTCATTATTTCTGGGCGAGAACTTACCCAGAATTGATTTAAATACAGTGCAATATGGGCGGAAAAACGATGTTACCAACATTGATACGACCTGGTATGGAATACTTGCAGACTCATTTAGCATTAAGGATAACCGTGAATCAAATATCACGACTCGTCAGGATATTCGCATTTCCCATAATATCAATTTCCTCCAAATTAAGAATACCCTAAACTTCTCCTGGTCCAGCTCCGATCGGAGTGATCGGCTGGCAGGTAGCCGACCGGAAGGCTATCTATTCAGTTCGATGAAAACTTCTATGATTACTTTTAGTATCAACAGTAATTTTCCATTTCCTCTGCAAACCAATCTTAGCATATCCAATAACCACAGCGAGAGCGGTTTGAATCCCGAGCCTTATGATTTCATTTCTATAGGAGCCCAAGGGCAATATGATCTTTTTAATAAAGCTCTGGGAATTTATACTGGCTATGGTTTAACAAATGGTAAGGGATTGGCAGACTACACCCAAAATAACATTTTCGGCGGATTTGTCTTTAATTTCAGGAAAATACACCAACTGCGTAGTAATGTCAGATACGTTTACCTTGATGATCGAAGCAGTGGCGAAAAATTCCATGACCTTTGCTATTTTGTGATCTATTCCCTGAATTTTTAGATACTTAAGGACTCTAATGAAAATAAATACGCTCAAACAGGCTATAGGAGGAATAATTATAGCCCTCGTTCTGGCGTTACTGGTTTCGATTTTTTTAGTGTTTGGTATATTTCGTGAAATGGAATTGAAATCGTTGGATGCGCGTTTTAAAAATCGCGGTCCGAAGGACATTTCACACTCCCAATTAATCATCGTAGCTATCGACGATCAGACTTTCAAAAGCTGCCGTGAACGCTACCCTTATCCGCGCGAATATTATGCTACCCTCATTGAAAATCTGGAGGAAGTCGGTATTAAAACGATTATGTTTGATATTCAATTTACTGAACCCGATTATAAAAATCCGGTGGGCGATTCGATTCTGGCGGATGCTATTCGGAAAAACGGTAATGTCATTCTGGCTGGAAAAGTCACGCGGGAATTTAGTATTGGCGGTGTCAACATTTATGCCGATAAGCCTTTGCCGATATTGCTGGAAACCGGTAGTGACTGGGGAGTTGTCGGGGAAATTCCGGACCCTGACGGATTTACCCGCCGTTACCCGATTTTTGAGCAATATCAGGATAAAACAATCTATACTCTCGGTGCCAAAGTTTTTTTTAAAGAAACGGGTTTGCCTCGAGTACCGGAATATAAGTTTGAAAATGGCTATTTCATTTTTACCGATTCAACGACCGGAAATACCCAGCAGATTTTAGCGCATCGCGGCAGTCTTGGTTGGGAACAAACTATCCTGATCAATTACTACGGACCAGCCGGCACCTTTCCAACCTATTCTATGTCAGCCATAATCGATGACTCCGATTTTGATTTGAAAGATGAGGAAGATACCGATTACCTTGAGATGTTTAAGAGGAATTCGACCTACCCACTGGAAATGCGCATTGCATTGATTGCGGATTCGACCCGTCAATTTGAGGCTCTTGCGGCTCTGGCGGACGGTGATACCGCCAGCATTTTGGCAATCCTTGACGAAATCAATCCGTTTAAAGGAAAAATCGCTTTAGTGGGAGTATCTATCGAGGAATTGCATGACAATAAATTTACACCGTTCTATAATTACGGTGCTGATCGGCGTCTGATGCCGGGAGTCGAGACGCATGCCCATGCCATTCAGACTATGCTGGATCAGAGTTTTATTCGTGCCCTTCCGATTACACTGAATATCATCTTAATCTTTGTCATTAGCATACTCACCGCTGTTGCAGTGGCTTTTGCCAGACCGGTATTCGGTGGCGTTTTAGCATTAATATTGGGTTTCGGTGCGCTCGTATTATCATACTGGACGTTTCGTGCCCACGCTGTCTGGGTGCAATTAGTGCCGCTCTTGGTAGCTACCGGTACTAGTTATTTATCGAATGTCGTTTATCAATTTCTCTTCGAACAAAAAGAGAAAAGGAAAATTCGGGGTATGTTTCAGACTTATATGAGCCCGAAAATCCTGAAATATCTTGAAGATCATCCCGACGCTTTTAGCCTTTCTGGGGAAAAGCGTGAAGCCACGATGTTCTTTTCGGATGTCGCTAATTTTACTACCATATCGGAAAGCCTTTCTGCCGAAGAACTGGCTTTAGTTCTTAATAAGTATTTATCTCCGATGACAGAAATCCTGATGAAATACGACGGTTACGTGGATAAATATGAAGGTGATGCGATTATGTGTGATTTCGGCGTCCCGATGGAAGACCTCGATCACGCCTGGAAAGCCTGTTTTGCGGCTATTGATCAACAAGCGGCGCTGGAAGTTCTCCGCCCTCAAATTAAGAAAGACCACGGCGTGGATATTTTTGTCCGGATGGGGATTAATTCCGGAGTTGTCAGTGCCGGTAATATGGGTTCCAATCAGCGCTTTCAGTACACGGTTATGGGTGATGCGGTCAATCAGGCTTCTCGTTTTGAAGGTGCCAATAAACAGTATGGAACGTATATAATGATCGGTGAAGAAACCTATCGCCGGGCACAGGACAAAATCGAGGTTCGTATTCTCGACCGTCTCGTCGTAAAAGGCAAATTAAAGCCAATTACCGTGTATGAACTTCTGGGTCGCAAAGGCCAGGTTGATCAGGAAATGTTGCAGATTTGTGCTTATTTTACAGAGGGGATTAACCTCTATTGGAATCGCCAGTGGGACGCCGCCATTGCCGCATTTGAAAAAGCCATTGCCGTCAAAGGAGAAGACAAACCGGCGCGCGTTTTTATCGAGCGCTGTCATATTTATAAAAATAATCCGCCCGGACCAAACTGGCAAGGCGAGTTTGTTATGGAAACCAAATAGCCGATGCGGTTTTCCACCTAAGCCAGCAGATTTAAGCATTTATTTTCCTATAAATATATCTTTTACCACCAACCATTTTGTGTAAATTAGCTGGTGATTTGAATGTTATTACTAATTGAAATTTATATTTCAAGTTCCAAGATTATGAAGCCTGCAACAAAATGGTTAATTGGCAATATTAACAATGAAAAGAGTGGTTGAGTAATTCTATGAGTCCTAAAAAGGGAAAAATATTATGGGTTGATGATGAAATCGAATTGTTGAAAGCCCATATTCTATTCTTGCGTAGTCGCGGTTTTGAGGTAGTTCCAGCGTCGAATGGTATTGATGCTATCAATCTAGTTAGCCAGGAAAATTTCGATTTGGTTCTACTGGACGAAATGATGTCAGGCAAAGATGGGCTGGAGACTCTGGCCGACATCAAAGCCCGCAAACCCGGTCTGCCGGTAATTATGATTACCAAGAACGAGGAAGAGAGCCTGATGGAAAAAGCAATCGGCAATAAGATTACCGACTACCTTACCAAGCCGGTCAATCCCAGCCAGGTGCTAATGGCTTGTAAAAAAATACTCGAGCAACCACGGATTGCTTCCGAACACGTTTCCCGCGAATATCTTGAGGAATTTCATGTTATTTCTCAACGATTATTTAATGATCTGGCTACCAGTGATTGGATCGAAATTTATCAGAAATTAGCCGGCTGGGAAATTGAATTCGACGATCATCCCGATTTAGGCTTGAATGAAACTCTCGAGGATCAAAAACGCGACTGTAATATTGAGTTTGCCAAATTCATCACTAAAAATTACAAGAAATGGGTTAGTGACGATCCCCACTTTCGTCCAATTCTTTCGCCGGATTTGATTCCGCAAAAAGTGTTACCTCTTTTGCAAAATGGACAGAAAGTACTGTTTCTTGTTATTGACTGTATGCGTTTGGATCAGTGGTACACTTTTGCGCCGTTATTGTATGATTTTTATAATATTGATGTGGATTATTACTTTTCCATTCTACCTTCGGCTACCCCTTTTTCTCGCAATGCTATTTTCAGCGGGCTTTTCCCCAGTGAGGTTCAATTGCTTTATCCTGATATTTGGCTGCCTGATGATGAGGATGAGAATTCGATGAATCGCCACGAAGCCGTGATGCTTGAAAAATTGTTATCAAAAGCCGAAATTGACCTGCGAGGGAAATTTAATTATATGAAAATACTCGATTCGGACAGTGGCTGGGCTCTCGAGAAACGCATTGCCTCTTATCTGGGTAATTCACTTATTGCGCTGGTGCTTAATTTTGTTGACATTCTGGCGCATCGTCGGGTAGATTCCGATTTCTTAAAGGAAATTTTGCCGAATGAATCCAGTTACCGGTCCGTAGTGCGTACCTGGTTTCAGCATTCCTGGATTTATTCGGTATTACGGAAATTTGCTGACTCCGATTTTACCATTATTTTAACCAGCGATCATGGCAGTATTCGCGTTCAAAACGATGTTAAGGTAATTGCCGATAAAACTACTTCTACCAATATTCGTTTTAAAAGCGGCAAGAACTTGAATTGTCCACCGAAATATGCCCTGAATATCAAAAATCCCGCCGAATATAAATTACCGGATCTGGGTATTAATACTAATTATCTCATCGCTAAGGAAAATTTCTATTTTGTCTATCCGACTAATTATCACAAATTTCAAACCTTTTTTAAGGACACCTTCCAGCATGGCGGCATCTCGATGGAAGAAATGATATTACCGATTGTTACTATGACGCCGAAGAAATAGACTATGACTTTGCAGTTAGTTAGTCACAGTGCTGAGGACACTATCCGGTTGGGCGAAATGCTGGCAACCTATTTAGCTCCGGGAACGGTGGTCGCCTTGATTGGTGAATTAGCTGCCGGTAAGACCACGCTAATCAAAGGTATCTGTCGTGGTTTGGGAGTAACTCGATCAATCGAGAGTCCGACTTTTACTCTGGTCAATGAATACCCCGGCTCAATTTACCATATTGATTGTTATCGCGAACAGCGTTTGACGGAATGGCTGGAACTCGGCATCAACGAATATTTGTATAGCGACGGTATAACCTTGATCGAATGGGCTGACCGCATCCAACCGCTTCTGCCGGAGACTACTTTATTTATTCTCATTCGACAGGATTTCAACGACGTCGCGGTTCGCTATTTAGAAATTCAGGGTTCGCCTGAGCTTATCTCTCAAATTGCCAATCTTCAATCAGTTACCAATCAACCAGGAACTCATAATTTCAAGCTTAAACTTTGAATTCGATTTCTCCCAAACTGATCCTCGGTATTGAAACGGCAACGCTCAATTGTAGCGTTGGTCTCGTTCATGGCACCCAAATCATTGGTCAAAAAAATATTCTTAACCGCGCAGTCCATTCTGAGAAGCTAATTGATTTGGTTGATGAGGTACTGAAGCCTGATTTTACCTTTGCGGAGGTAAATGCCATCGCGGTTAGCATCGGACCGGGCTCGTACACCGGACTGAGAATTGGTCTGGCGACGGCTAAAGGATTAGCGTTTTATCGGCAACTACCGATTTTACCGGTGCCGACTTTAACCGCTCTGGAAGCTACCGTGCGGCGGGAAGAAATTGGAGATACGATCTTTTTTATAAAATCCCATCGTGACCTGGTATATTATACGGTAGTTAAAAAAAATGAGCCGTTAATTCTGAAACGAGAAATAGCCTACGCTCCGATTGGTACGGTTGCCAGTCTTTATCCCCAACATTTGCTGATTGGCGATAACGCATTTGACGGGCAATTTGGTGAACGACTGATGGTATGTTTTCCGAGGGGGGAAATCGTAGCCCGGCTGGGTGTCGATTATTTTGAAGATTTATTGCCGTTAAGTCGTAAGGCTATAGAGCCGGATTATCATTCCAACTTGGAGGTCCAGAAATGGCTGCTAAAATAGATGCCCGAATTCGTCGGGCTAACGAGTCGGATTTAACGGCTATATTGGCAATCGAAGAAAAATCGTTCACATCTGCCTGGACGGAAGATTTTTTTCGGCACGAATTATACAATCCTGTTAGTCGTTTTTATGTGCTCGAAAAAGAGAAGAAAATCATCGGCTATATTGTCATCTGGTTGTTAGCCGATGAATCGCACATCGCCAATATTGCCGTTCATCCCGAATTTAGAAATGCCGGTTTAGGTGGAAAATTATTAAATTTCGCTTTTGAAATTGCGCGTCGTAATGGAGCAAAGACGATAACCCTGGAAGTTAATGAGCAAAATGTCGCCGCTTGTCGTTTATACGAAAAGTTTCAGTTTGTTTTGACCGGACGTCGGTCGCACTATTATGAAAATAAGGACGATGCTCTGATACTGACTCGCCCAATTTGATGAGGTAAATATGGCTGACTGGTTTCAAAGAACAAAAAAAGGTCTACTCGGAACCGAGAAAAAAGTCATCCCTGATGGACTCTGGGTGAAATGCCCGACCTGTAATGAGTATCTTTATAAACGTGAACTCGATAAAAATTATTGGATTTGCACTCATTGTAGCTATCATTTCCGGATTCGCTGTGAAGAATATATCAAAATGTTAGTCGGAGATAAGTTCGAAGAATTTGGATTGGAACTGCAGTCGGACGATCCTTTACAATTCAAGGATTCTAAAAAATATACCGAGCGTTTGAAACAGGCAATGAGTCAGACCGGCTCGAACGAAGCGGTTCGAACCGTAACCGGTCAGGTTGATGATGTGCTGGTGGTATTATGCGTTATGGATTTTAACTTTATCGGCGGGAGTATGGGCTCGGTCGTGGGTGAAAAAATTGCGCGCGCTACTGATAAAGCCCGCGAAATGCATCTACCGTTGATAATCGTGTCTCAATCCGGAGGAGCACGGATGCAAGAAGGGATTTTTTCCTTGATGCAAATGGCTAAGACTAGCGCGAAATTGACGCGTTTTCACGAAGACGGTGGATTATTTATATCTATTTTAACCGATCCGACAGCCGGTGGTACGACGGCGAGCTTTGCGATGCTCGGCGATTTGATAATTTCCGAACCGGGTGCTTTCATCGGATTCGCTGGACCACGAGTCATTAAGCAAACCATCGGTCAGGAACTGCCAGAAGGCTTCCAACATGCTGAATTTTTACTTGAAAAGGGTTTTATTGATATTATCTCACCACGTTCAGAACTCCACCAATTAGTTAGTAAAATTTTGAAGTTTTTTTATGAGCCAAGATAAGCCTTATATTCTGGTTACTAATGACGACGGCATCGCCGCGCCGGGTATTAATGCGCTGGCACTCGCTCTGAAATCAATCGGTGAAGTAATTGTCATTGCGCCCGACAGTGAAAAAAGCGCAGTTGGTCATGCCATTACTCTATCAGATCCAATCCGGGTGACGGATTTTAGTAAAAATGGATTATGGCGTGGCTATTCAGTCTCGGGGACACCAGCCGATTGCGTCAAAATTGCGGTTGGCGCGCTTTTGGAACGCCGACCAGACCTCGTCGTTTCCGGAATCAATCTCGGTTCCAATGCCGGCATCAACGTAATTTATTCCGGGACGGTTTCGGCGGCTACGGAAGGTACGATTTTGGGAATTCCCTCAATTGCCATTTCACTTGCTACTTACTCTGACCCAATTTTCGAGCCAGCCGCAGAATTTGCAATCCAAATCTCTCAACTCGTTCTAAAAAAGGGCTTACCGGAGCGGACTTTATTGAACATTAATGTCCCTAATGTGCCGAAGGAGCAAATTCGCGGCATTCGGATTACACGCCAGGGAATGGCAAACTTCGCCGAACTCTTCGACCGAAGGGTGGATCCCCGCAACCGGATTTACTATTGGATGGATGGTAAAAAAGCCGAGCTGGAAGAAGGCGAGAATGTTGATGACGTTGCTATTCGTGAGAATTTGATTTCGATTACTCCCGTCAAATATGATTTGACCAACTATGAATTTATTCCAGAATTGCAGAATTGGCTAAAGGAGAGAGAGAAAAAATGAGTAATATTAGTAAAGTTTGGATTGTAGATTTTGGTTCACAATATACCCAATTAATCGCGCGCCGGGTACGGGATATGTCGGTTTATTCCGAAATTGTACCGCCGAGTGTGACTACCCGCGAAGCCATTGATCAGCAGGTAAAAGCTTTAATTCTATCCGGTGGTCCTGCCAGCGTTAATGCGGTAGAAGCGCCACAGATTTCTCCTGATTTTTTCGAGATGGACCTACCGATATTAGGAATTTGCTATGGTTTGCAACTGATTGCGCGGCATTTCGGGGCGCAAGTTCATTCTGATATTCATAGGGAATACGGTTCGTCCTGGATTGAAATCAAAAAACAGCATGTTCTATTTGAAGGTATTTCGACGCCGACTCAGGTCTGGATGAGTCATGGCGATCACGTAGATTCAATACCGAATGACTTTGAAATTATTGCGACATCAAATAATAGTATTCCAGCCGCACTGGCACATACCACCCGTCGGATTATGGGACTTCAGTTTCATCCGGAAGTCGAACATACTACGGAAGGGAAGAAAATCTTAGCTAATTTCCTCTTTAACATCGCCGGGCTTCGCCCAGATTGGACTCCCGAAAAATTTATCGAGCAGACGATTGCCGATATCCGAGAGCGAACCGGCACGGAACAAGTTTTAATGGCGATGAGCGGTGGAGTGGATTCCTCCACGATGGGGGTTCTGATTAATCGAGCCATTGGTCGCCGCTGTATTCCGGTTTTTATCAATCACGGGCTACTGCGCCAGACCGAACAAATTCAAGTCGTCCGGCAATTAAAAGATCAAATGGGATTGCCGATTCGTAGTTATAATTATTCGCGTCAATTTCTTAGTGCCTTGAAAGGAGTAACCGATCCTGAGCGTAAACGCAAAATAATCGGGCGGGAGTTTATCCGGGCTTTTGAAGAAATTGCCCGGCAATTTCCGAATGTAAAATTTCTGGCGCAAGGAACACTTTATCCGGATGTCATCGAAAGTCGCTCGGTAAATGGTCCCTCGCAGGTAATTAAAAGTCATCACAACGTTGGTGGCCTGCCGAAAAGAATGAATTTCCAGCTAATTGAACCTTTTAGCTGTCTCTTCAAGGACGAGGTTCGCAAAATCGGGCGTGAACTCGGAATCCCCCCAGAAATTTTAGGACGGCATCCATTCCCGGGTCCGGGATTGGCTGTCCGCATTCTGGGCGAAGTCACTCCCCGCCGACTTAGCATTCTACGTCGAGCGGATGCCATTTACATCGAAGAATTACGTTCCAGCGGGTACTATGATAAGGTCTGGCAGGCTTTCGCAATCCTGATTCCAGTTAAAACAGTCGGCGTTATGGGCGACAAGCGCACCTATGAAAATGCCCTAGCTTTGCGTGCGGTCACGAGCAGTGACGGCATGACTGCCGATTGGGCGCGATTGCCGGATACTTTACTCAGTCGCATTGCTAACCGAATCGTCAATGAAGTTCGCGGCATCAATCGCGTCGTCTATGATGTCACTTCCAAACCACCAGCTACGATTGAGTGGGAATAAATTAAGTTTTTGATGATGAAATTATCCAGAACCGCTACCTTTATTCTCGTTATTTCCCTGATTTGGGGGTCGAGCTTGTTAGCCGACCAAACGACTGACAAACTGCGAAGTTTGCTCGATGAGGGAATAGCCTGTTATAACGCCGAAAAATATTGGGATGCCCAGAATATTTTTAAAATCATTAATTCCATACCCAAAGACGAAAATCCCTACTTGACAACTTCCGCTTTAATGCTGATTAAAACGACTTACCGCCTGGGCGAAGCAGAGAAGAGTATTGCCCTGGCTTACGATTTTCTCCAGAATTATCCGGAATCGAAATATGTTAAGGAAGTAAAACTGACTTTAGCCGAAGTGCAATTGTCGCTGGGGAATTATCAGGAATCACTGCGAATTTATTTGGATTTATTGAAAAATTATCCCAATCAGGAGGTCCAGTCGCAGTGTGAAGACTATCTCAATAAGATAATTGATTTTTATCTCGATGCTGAGACAGTCAACGCCCTGCGTGACTCGACTTCCGATAATTTTTCGAGGCAATATTTAACGATAAAATTAGCCGAGAAATATCACTCCGAAGGACACACTGACTTAGCTGAAGCCGAGCTAAAGCGATTGCCTGCTCGTCTCGAAAATAAATATTTGCACGACCAATTACAGAAAGTCGAAGTTCAGCTGAAGAAGCCGTCCGTCGTTCGGAAATACATTGGAGTAATCCTGCCATTGTCGGGCTCAAATTCAGCTTCCGGTCGAGAAATTTTGAATGGTGTCAAATACGCCATTGCTAATTATCGCAAGAATAATTCCGAGGATATTGTTGCCCTCGTATTTGATAATCGGAGCGATGGCGTTCTGAGTATCAAGCAAGCCGAATTTTTAGCTAGGAGTCCCAAAGTACTAGCTATCTTCGGCCCGCTAATGACTGAAAATGCCGTTTTGATTGCGGTTATTGCCAATCAGTATCAAATTCCGATGATCACGCCGACGGCTTCTGGTAGTCAACTGGCATCACTGGGACCCTATGTTTTCCAGGCAAATGTGGATTATGAAAATCTCGGACGTTTTCTGGGAATGTATGGAGCAAAAGTAAAGGATATAAAAACTGTTGCGACTATCGCACCGGCGGATGAATTTGGCAAGGAGTTCACCGACGCTTTTTGCCGTGCAATTGATGAGTTCGGGGGACAGGTAATTTCTCAGCAATGGTATCAAGGCGAGCCGACCGACCTTCAGTACCAGATCAACAATTTGAAGATGACGGCGATTGAGCATGCTACTAATCATTTCGAGGCTCGCTTCAATCTGGCAAAGAAGCAATTAGTTGAATTAGTAAGCACCAATCCTCTTTATTTTAATGATTCACTCCGTTGGGTTGTCGGCGATCAATATTGTTTTATTTTTAGTCCCGATACCACCTATCGTCTAACGATCCAGGATGCTCTTATAAGGACCGGCTTGATGAAGAGTACGGATTTTGAGACTCCCGATCCCGATACAATTACTTTTCCCCCAGGTATTGTGGATGGATTACTGATTCCGGCTCGCGCAAACGACGCCCGGCTTATTGTTCCCCAACTAATTTATTATGATATTCGCACTCCTATTTTTGGTAGTGCCAACTGGAATGAGCCGGAATTACTAAGGAAGAATCAGGCAGTTCTGCAAAATTTGTATTTTATTTCGGATAATTATATCGAGACAGAATCAGATAATTATCGTCGGATGGCGGTTGATTTTAAGAAAAATTTTGGCAAAGAACCGGAACGAATGGAATTATACGGGTATGATACGATGAATGCCTTACTCACAGTAATCAAGAGCGGCGCGCATACGCGGGAATCGGTGCGGCAAGGGCTTTTAGCAATGCCGGTCTATCACGGACTATGTCGTAATATTTCCTTCCAGGGTAATCGCCCTCGCATCAATTCCTGTGCCTTCCTACTTGGTTTCAAGCAAAATAAAATCCAACCAGTGGCGATCATCGAAAATGGTGCCATTATTGAAGAAAAAACTAAGCCATAATGTTTCCACTAACCGTTTCCAAAGGAATTGAAATCATCCAATCTCCGGAATTAATGACTTTTCCGGAAATTGTCCACGCTTTCAGCACCCGGAACGGTGGAGTAAGTAATGGCCCTTTCCGTTCACTTAATCTTGGAATCGCCGACGGCGATACTCTTAAGAATATCCTGATTAATCGAAAAAGATTTTATAATACCCTCAATTTTACTTCGTCCGATGTTGCTCAAGCCGAACAAGTTCATAGCAACAAGATCGCTATAGTGGAAGACAATGGTCCTATTCCAGGTTGCGATGCTCTAATTACCACTCAAGCCAATTTATATCTGAGTATTAAAACGGCTGATTGTGCGGCTGTTTTATTGTATGATCCACACCACCAGGTCATTGCGGCAGTGCATGCCGGTTGGCGGGGCACAGCCGAGGGAATAATCGCCAACACCATTAATACTATGCAAGCTCAGTTCCAAACTAATCCGGGCGAATTAATAGCCGCCATCGGTCCGGCTTTGCATGTCTGTTGTTATAAAGTGAAAAATAATGTCGCCAAAAAGTTTAGCGATAATGAAATAATCCAGCGGGAAGAGGGTCTTTTTCTCGATTTAATCCTGGCAATAACCAATCGCTTGAACGCGGCTGGTGTTCAACTCGATAGGATTGCCGATAGTGGTTACTGTACCGCTTGTCAACCTGAAAAATTTTATTCCTACCGGCGGGATGAGGGCGTTACCGGACGGATGCTGGCTGTAATTGGCATTAATCAGCGAAATAAATGCTAAGTGATAGATTCGGATGTTTAATTTAATAGTAGCCGTAATTATTGGAGTTTGCATTTTTTTCGGATTACGCAATGGCTTGATAAAATCGGCTTTTAAGCTTATTGGCTTAGTATTGGCGGCGCTCTGTGCTTCACGATATTATTATTTTGGTGGGAAAATAATTGCCGACCTTTTTAATCTATCCGAATTTGTACAGTCGGTGATTGGTTTTGTTATCGTATTCATCGTGGTGTTTTTACTTTTTGAATTGCTGGCTTCGATGTTGAGAAGCCTTTTACGAGCTTTGAAATTGATATGGGTTGACCGAATTGGCGGAATGCTGTTTGGATTCCTGGAAGGTGCCATTATTATGATCGGAATAGTCTGGGTATTAAATGTCTATCCAGAACTCGGATTCGTGGACCATCTGCGTCAATCTTCCGCCAATTTTAAGTTTTTTGAACGCAGTGGCGAGAAAGTTATCAAAATTTGCGGACTGAATTCGGAGATGGATCATCTCCGTAAAAGTATGCGTAAAATCGTTTTCTTGCCGGAAACCTCAGAGACAAATCCAAAAGATACGAATATTTCTCCAAGTAAAAATAATCCCTGAATTAGTAACAATGCCCGACTCGATCAAGGAAACAAACGATAAACTCGGTTTTGCTAAAATCATCGAGTTGATTCAGGAAATGGCTCTCTCTACTGCCGGCAAATCTCTGGCTAATACTATTTTGCCACTAAAGGATATTGAGATGATTCGATGCCGGCAAAGTCGCATCAATGCGCTCCAAGCCATTCTATCCGCTGGTGATTCGCTACCGTTGAATGCTTTTTCCGATTTCCGCGCCGAACTTGACCGATGTCGTGTCATCGGAACATTTTTTTCCCTTGAAACTCTGATTCAGGTTGATCAATTACTGGAATTGGTGGAGCGCCAACGTCGGTTTTTTCGCTCTCAGCGTCCGCAACTATTGAGTTTGGAAGAACTATTTGAAGGTTTGGATTCTCTGCCACAAGTTCGTAAAACTATTGCGGCTATCATCGCGCCGGACGGTTCGCTTCGCGATAGCGCCAGTCCGCAGCTTAATCGAATTCGCCATGAAATTCGCACTCACCAGCGTCGTCTCAATCATGAGATTGAGCGTTTGATGAACTACGCGCGGGATCAGCAATGGCTTCATGAAGATCAGGCAACTATCCGCGACGGACGTTTGGTTTTGCCTCTACGAGTTGAATCGAAACGAAAAATTAACGGAGTAATTCACGGCCAATCAGCCACCGGTGCCACCGTTTATGTTGAACCGCTCGAGATCGTAGAAATTAATAATGCTCTTAAAGAGCTGGAACTGGCTGAGAAGGAAGAAATCGAGCGTATTCTACGCCAAACAACCGATAAAATCCGGCCGGACTTCTCGCCTTTACAAAAAAACATCCAAATTCTGGCTGAACTCGACTTGTATAATGCCTGCGCGCGTTTTGGGCACAAATTCAAGTGTACACCGCCGATTATTGCCGAGAATAATAATTTTGTTTTGCATCAAGCGCGGCATCCTCTTTTAGCGCTCCATAAGGAAGTGGTTCCGCTGGATTTTGAATTGGCGAATGATTTCCGGGCCGTTGTCATCTCTGGCCCAAATGCCGGCGGAAAAACCGTCGCGATGAAAACCGTTGGTCTCCTATCACAAATGGCAATGAGTGGATTACCAATCCCAGCCGAAGAAGAAAGTCGCCTTCCGCTCATTACTCGATTTTTAGCTGACATTGGCGACCAACAATCGCTCGAAAATGACCTTTCGACTTTTTCCTCGCATATTAACAATATGAAATATTTTCTTGAAACTGCCGATGACCGAACTTTAGTCCTGATTGATGAGCTCGGTACCGGTACTGAACCGACTGAAGGCGCGGCTCTCGGGCAAGCGATTTTAACCGAATTGATTGCCGCCGGCTCGCTGATAATTGTTACGACCCACCATAACGCCTTGAAAGAATTTGCCCAAAAACAACCCGGCGCCATTAACGCCGCTATGGAGTTTGATATGGTAACATTGGCGCCGACTTATCGTCTGCAAATAGGTTTGCCGGGTAGCAGTTATGCCTTTGAAATTTCCAATCGGCTTGGTCTGCCGACGAAAGTGGTTGATAATGCGCGCCAGATCGTCGGTGAAGAATCGGTGCGTTTGACTAATCTTTTACGCGAAGTTGAACAATTGCGTTCAGAAGTCGAAAAGGATAAAAAGATCATCTCCCAAAATAAAAAAACGCTCGATAAATTAGTAACCGAATACAATAATAAACTCAATACCTTGCGGGAAAAAGCCGAACGGGCTGATACCGAACTGGCACGCCAATTAGAAGAACTTGTAAATGAATCGCGTCGCCGGATCGAAAATGCAGTCAAAGAAATTCGCGAACAAGCCGCCACGCCGGAAACTATTCATCAGGCGCAAAAAACTATTGCTGAAATTGAAACGAACGTTCGCAAAATCAAGACGCGTCCCAAGCGAACCGCTCCGGTAGCGCAGGTGGAATTCCAAATTGGTGACACGGTACGGATAGACGGTATTAGCGAGCCGGGCGAGATAATCAAAATTGGGTCGCAAAATAGCCGCTTGGGAGTTGCCGTCGGTGGCAAAATTCTCTGGGTTAGTCGGACAGTCCTGCATCCTTTCAATAAAAGCACTGCTTCGCGCAAGCAAGCCGCAATAGTTTCCGTAGAAAGTGAACCACTTTTCTCCCCGCGTCTGGATTTGCGGGGAATGCGCTACGACGAAGCCGAAAGTGCGCTCCAGAAATTTCTTGATCGCGCCTTGCTGGCTGGATTGAACCAGGTAGAAATTATTCATGGCAAAGGCACCGGCGCTCTTCAGAAATTGACTCAAGAAGTATTAAGAACTACGCCCGGCGTTCGCAGCTTTCATTATGAAAACTTCGATAGCGGCGGCACGGGTGTAACGATTGTCGAATTCTGAAGAAAAAAGTTAATCGAGGAATAAAAAGAACTAACAAGGACTTTGTGGCACGAGGAATATTTTAAACTCTCATTTGTGCCGGCTTTTTACTCTTTTTCTAAAACATCTTTCTGTCTGAAATAGGTTTGAAAGCTTAAATTAATGGCGTTATGCCGAGGATTTCCTCCAATACTATCGAGCAGATCAAAGCGCGTACGGATATACTCGAGATCGTTTCAGATTTTGTGCAATTGAAACAGCGCGGGCGCAATTACTTCGGGTTGTGTCCTTTTCATGAAGAAAAAACCCCGTCATTCAGTGTTAATCCCAGCCTGGGAATTTTCCACTGTTTCGGTTGCGGTAAGGGCGGCAACGCGGTGACTTTTATAATGGAATACGAAAAAATTGACTATGTCGAGGCTTTGAAAAGATTAGCCGAGCGCTATTCTATCACTATTGATTGGGAAGGCATCGAAGATTCACAGAAAGGCGAGGTCGCCCTAATTTATGAATTACACGAGATTGCCGCAGAATTTTATCAGAAACAATTACTGGCGGAACGTGGTCGCTCGGCATTGGAATATATCGAGAAACGCGGTTTCGATCGCAAAACAATCGAACAGTTTCGGCTCGGCTATGCACCGGATGAATGGGAGAGTCTTTTCCGGCAGATTGATTTGAACCGTTTTACACCGGCGATTCTCGAAAAATCCGGTCTTTTTTTTCGCAGAGAAGGAAACAAAATACACGATCGCTTCCGTAACCGGCTTATGTTCCCGATAATAAACTTAGCCGGACGAGTCGTTGCCTTTGGTGGACGCGCGCTTGATCCAAATGAGGAAGCTAAGTATTTAAATTCGCCGGAAACGCCAATTTATTTCAAGAGCGGCATTTTTTACGGGTTAAATTTCTCCAAGGACGCCATCCAGAAAACCGGTGATGCGATTATCGTTGAAGGCTACACCGATTTTTTACGAGTTTATACCAGTGGCTTCCCCAACGTCGTAGCCGGTTCTGGAACGGCATTGACTTTACATCACTCCCGTCTGATTCACCGGTTTACAAAAAAAGTAACACTCTGTTACGACGGCGATGAAGCCGGCCAAAAAGCCACCGAACGCGCCGGATTTTTGCTGATGCGCGAAGGATTGGACGTCCGTGTTATTCGTCTGCCGGAAAGCGACGACCCGGATTCTTATCTGCGCGATCATAAACCCGAAGAATTTCGCGAGCTTTATGATTCGGCTAACGATTTTATGACTTATTATATTGATAGCCATAGCGATGAACTCAATTCCCCCGCCGCCAAGACTCAGTTCGTAGAACGCATTGCCGAAGAGCTGATCGAAATTAAGAATCCGGTCATTCTGGATCTGGTTGTTGGCGAAGTCGCGGAGCGGATTAATGTCAAAGAAGAACATATCCGGGCTCAGATTCGCTATATCGCCCGGCGACGCACCAATCAAAATCGGGGCGAGAGGAGCACTGAAAGCCCGAAAAGTTTGCGTCTGCGCACCGCTGATGAAAAAGCCGAATATGAACTTCTGAAAATGATTTTGACCCGACATCAAAATTTGCAAACAATGATTAAAAATTTTCTCACGGTCGCCGATTTCCGCCACCCCGTAATGCATCCAATCGCTGAAAAATTACTGAGTGACCTGAGCTCGGGAAAACTTGCTGAAGCCAATGAACTTTTCAATACCGAATGGAATGAAGAGCAACGCCTTTATTTATCACGTTTGATTCTGGAGGCTGATCCGCTCCAATATGTAGAGAATATGGATGATCTCCGCAAACTAACCAGCGATTGCATCGCAGTTTTACTGACGCGGGATATTGACGCTGAAATCGCCGCCGTGCGGGAGAAAATCAAAGCCGCTGAGAAAAAAGGTGAAGACAGCACTTCACTGGTGATTCAACTCTCAAATCTACGCCAGAAAAAGCGCGCCCTCGAGGACAAGATTAAAGCCTGATATTTACTAAGAGCGAAGAATTTAAGATAGAAGAAAACAGCCCTTCTTGTAGTTCTAAAAAAATGATATAGTCATTATCCTCACCGAGGAATGGTTTTTTGCGGTTTAATTTTTGCGGGAAATTTTCTAGGAAATATTGTGACCTGTGGCAAAAATCTAGTTAGGCTTTTAGGCTAAATTAAAAAAGAATTTTTTGAAAACTCCAAACCTTACTACCCTCCAGTCCAGCGTGATTCCCCATCACACTGGACTTTTTCTTAAATCAGCCAGAGCCTTTATAAAGTCAGGAGTTGTTCCACAACAGCCGCCAATGATTTTAGCACCTGATTTTAGCCAATTTGCCGCTATCTGGGCGTAATTCTGCGGCGTAAAATCCGGATCTTGGCGCCAGCCAGTATTACGTAAATAGATTCCGGCATTGGCGTATAAAATCAACGGCAAGTCGAATTTAGACCTATAATTTTCAAGGAAATTCGAGATCAGACTGTGATGAGTACAATTAATTCCCAGTCCGGCAACTCCGAGCGTTTTGATTTCATTCATTACTAACCAGATATTTTCCCCGCTCAATAAAGCACCGTTTTCCGCGAGGATGAAGCTGGTAAAAACCGGCAGTCCGGTTTCAAGAGCCGCAATAGACGCCGCTCTGGCTTCGCTGAGATTATTCATTGTTTCCAGGAGAGCGAAATCAACCCCGGCTTCCGCCAACCACTGGGCTCTCTGGCGATGAATTCGAAGTGCCGTATTAAAATCGGGTGCGGATTCCGGCTCATAGCAATCAGCCAGAGGCGCTATCGAACCGGCGATCCAGATTTGACGTGTCGAGTGAACATCAGCAATGGCTTCGCGAGCCAGTTCAACTGCCCGAAAAGTGGCTTCCGCGGCTTGTTTTTCAGTCAGCCCGGCTCGAGCAAAGGTCAGTGAATCAGTGCGGAAAGTGGCAGTCGTGATAATATCCGCTCCGGCACGGATATAGTCCGAATGAATTTCGACAATTGCTTGAGGATTATGTAGAATGGCATTAGCGGACCAGAGGGGTAGTTCAATGGCGATACCGCGTCGTGCCAATTCCGTACCGAGAGCTCCATCCAATATTAAACATTTCGATTGTTGAATAGCAGACAGAAAAGACATAAAATTTACCTTCAGAATGGAATGGTAATAGAAATTGCCGGTGATCCTGTAGCTGAAATTTGCCACTCGATCTGGTACTGCCGACTAAAACTTTTTCCGATCCAGGTACCGATAAACGCACCGGCAACTACATCAGAAAGATAATGTTTATTATCGTTAATGCGGGTGGATGCTACGAAAATTGCCATTAGATAAGCCGGGATGCCAATCTTATGACCGTAAATACCGTCCAGACCAGCCGCCAATGCAAAGGAATTGGAGGAATGTCCTGAGGGAAATGATTTATAATTTTCTTCATTAGGACGTTCCCGATGCGTTGCTAATTTAATTGCTTCTGTAACCAGAGCAGTGGTTATGGTGCTGGTGGCTAACAATTCGATTTGCGAAAAGGTTTTATTCCAGGGCTGATGCTGGATGACGCCGTTGATTCCCACAGCCACGGCGGCGGCGTAATTGCCCCAACGATGTCCATAAATATAGCCGATTCGTGAAATGTCATCAGGTAAAAAATTATGCTTGGCGACATTTTCCTGCAGTGGCTGATCGCCTAAAAAGGACATCGGTATTAAGATGGCGCCCGCTACAAAAAGCGGCGCATTGGATTTCCAATCGAGGGTTTTCTGCAAACCACTCCAATAATGAGGTGGATAATATTGCAGGTATTGCAGGGGTTGCGCAATCGGATTAGGCGGCGGCAATTTCAGCGCAAGTTCAGCGCCATTCAATCCGGTTTTAATTAAAAGGCAACAGATGATACTTATATAAGATGGTTTTTTTGTCATTTTTTTCATATTTTTTAAAAGTACAGACAATTCAGAAGTAATTTAAGTTTTAATACAACTCAAAACATATCAAAAAATAATGGAAACCAACCTGCTGAAGGCTTTTTGTGTAGATATTCAGGCTGTTGCTAATGGATACTAAGCCTTGATATTTCACAAAATTTTTGAATATTTATATTGCTTTTACCCCCATGCGTATATATTACGCCTGTAAATGGAAGGCATTTGAAAACATGGCGCATGCGCAGGTTTTTAGCGATTGGTTTTACCGGACCGGGAAGATAAGGACGGATAATGCAGATAGGAAAAACACGGTCTCGGAAGTTCCGGATCGTTTTAAAACAAGGCTAATAATATAGCGGCAGACTTATTGGAAGGGAGAGCGCTTATATCTATTCATCCGATGAGATTAATTCCCTTGATGAGGAAAAGCGAACAAGTATTAGGAATCTTTGCAAAACCTCTTATAAAGCATTGTGATAATAATTGAAGTTTAGCCTATATTGAGTGCAACCGCAAACCAACCCGAGTTGAAAAGAAATTATCAGAGGTTGACAGGCTTGTAGATTGGGATCGTGTGGTGCAGGAATTGCTGGGACATCAGAGTGTCGAAACGACCATGGTTTATACGCATGTGATGAACAGGAAAAAACTAAGTGCCAAAAGTCCGGTAGATTTACTTTAAGGATACAACTAACTGATGTATATTCGGCGAATACTAAAACCAGGTCAAAAAGGTACCGGAAAATTGGTGGAAGAGTACGGCGAACGGCTGGTATGTGTTCGATATATTTATGATGATGAAAAACAGATTAAACTAAAAACAGCAGAAATTATTGTCGAAAAAAAGCCATGGTGCAAAGACTCCATGCGGATTCCAAAGAATAAGATTGTTAGAGTTCAGGTGGAATATGGAGAGATTCAAATCGGTAGACTTATTAAATCCGCAGGTGGGCGGTGGAATCGAGAGAAAAAAGTCTGGGAATTACCATACGGAGAGGCGATTGCACTGGGGCTTGACAAGAGGATTATAAATGTTTAAAATATGGTGGTTTTTAAAAGGGTGATAAGGAGTTGGATGAAATATGAAAGTAAAAATCGGGAACAGCCAATAAGGTTAAGAAAGGTTTCTATATTTAGAAACCATGAAAGAAGCAAATGATGCAAGATAAACATATGTTAGGTACATAAAAAAGGAGGAATAAAATGATACATGTGAAAGGCATTATATTTATTTTGATGATGTTGATTATGATTTCTTGCGATTCACTTACTGATGATAACGAAGGTGAGTATGTAGTTAGAGGTACGTTAAGTGTTGAAGGTAAACCATTATCCGGTGCAAATGTACAAATTGATGATGTATTGAATTGGAAGACAAGTAGTGATTCCTTAGGTTATTTTATTATTTCTGGAGTAACCAAAGGGGATCATTTATTAAAGGCTTTAAAAACTAATGAAAATGACAGTAGTTATATATCTCTTAAATCACCTATTTATTTAAACAGTGAGGTTACTGATTTAGGAGAGATAAAGTTACCTATTCCACCAACCATGTACCAGGTTTCTTGTTCTAATGTTTTTCTAGATTCTGTTTATTTAAAATGGAGTCAGGCAACAGATTCAGAATTCAGAGAATATAAATTATATCGGTTAGATAATCCTGGTCTTGACGAAACCACGGGTGATTTAATTTATGTAAGTACATACAGAAGCGATACGGTGTTTGTTGACAAGAATCTGCAACCAGCAACTCGATACTATTACAGAGTATATATACTTTCCTCTTTTGGCAAGATGGGGGGAAGTAATTTGATAAATATATTGGTTCCACAAAATAATCTAATAAAAAATCCAGATTTTGAGATTAGTACCGATGGTCTTCGCCCTGATATATGGAAAGAAAGTGCATGGTATTGTCCTCCCACTGGCGGATACGTAACCAACATTTTTATGGACTCGATCAATGTTTATAGTGGTATTTATAGTGGTAAAATATTCTATGATCCCAATTATTTGCCGCAACCATGGGAGACAGGAGAAATTGAAATATGCCAACGGATAGAAAAAGAAGATTTTGAAGTTGATGCCAAATATGAGTTATCAATGTGGATAAAAACTGGGAATATACGAGTACAAGCAAATATAGGAAGATTAGGTTATTGGTGGGGACCTTTATTACCAGCGACATGGATTGAAAAGAATACTGATTGGACAAAATACTCAGTGACTTTTACACCCCATAGTGACGACTTGTCTGAAGATTCTTTTTTTAGGATTTTTATTGATTGGGGTACTGCAGATAATCCAGGATATGCTTGGATAGATGAAATAAAATTAGTCAAGGTGGTAAATGATTGATGCCTAACCATTGGCTGGAGGTAACGGCTAAAGCTGTTCGATGAATTTGAAGTTTTACGGTTTCGCAGAAGATTTTCGGGAAGTGAAAGAAAATCACTCCGAACTCCGCCGTGCCTCAGCCCTGTCCGTTAGGTGTTAAGGGAGGTATATAAATGGCAGATATCAAACCAATCGAGACTAAATTTGATGGCTATCGGTTCCGTTCACGGCTTGAAGCAAGATGGGCTGTTTTCTTTAAGGAATATGGGCTCGATTTTGAATACGAGTTGGAGGGTTACAAACTCCCTTCTGGACTTCAGTATTTGCCGGATTTCTACTTAACAGACCTAGACACTTATATCGAAATCAAACCACACCAAAAACTCACGCGCAAAGAAATTGAGAAGATCACAGAATTTTCGCTTGAAGGTGACAAGCGTTTATTGCTAATAATTGGCACGCCAACGAATGAAACCATGTACTTTATTGACCGCAGGCACATGTTTTCCTTGGAAGAGTTTGAGGAATACCAAGACCCTACTGTCACTGATGAAGAGTTTGCCGAGAGCTTCATCGAAGTGCTATCTGAGGCAACGGTCCAATTCGCACCAATGCCGTTTTATCATCCAAGCAAGATTTCACTTATATACAAAGAGCTTCCTCCTTACCAAGCACATAGGCGTATGGCCGCCTTGTTGAAGGCGAAGCAGGCAAGGTTTGAGCACGGAAATTGAAATAAGCCCACCTAACCATGGTATGGAGATAACGGCTAAAGCTGTTCGACGAATTTGAACTTTAACGATTTTTCAGAAGATTGTCGGGAAGTAAAAGTGAATCGCTTCGTAAATCGCCGTATCTCATACCTTATCCGTTAGAAATTAACAGAAGGAGAATAATATGGAAAAAAGACCGGCGTTAATATTCATTTCACTAATTCTGTTTACTACTTCATATTCTGAAGTAAATGACAGTACCCGGTACAATTCACCACAAAAAATTCAAGATCATTCGAAAGCACTTCAATTTCTTTTGAATCAGAATTTCCAACTGAGTCAATTTCAAGGCTCGACAATATCATTCAAGTATCATTTGTCCCAAAAGCAAGCCATTCGGTCTGGAATAACATTAAATGGAAGTAATAGCGAATATAATGCTGATCACCAAATAGTTGAGAATGATTCATTAAACAGTAAGGATTTAACCAATAATGATTATATTTCTGTTTCCATTTACTCACAATATTTATTATATCGTCCAGCAAAATATTCTTATATATTTTACGGTCTTGGACCTCTAATCAGATACTCTTTATTGAGCCGTTATGATGAAATTCAAAGAATGCAAACTGGAACCTGGAATATTTCTGAAACAAGGGAACAAAAATCGTCAAGTTATTATATCGGATTATCTTTTGTTATTGGCTGTGAGATATTTATTTCAAAATCTATCAGTATACATGGTGAATATAATCAAGAAATTACATATCACTATCAATATGAAAAAGATATACTACCCACTCGGGTTAGTAAAAGTAGATCTTCCGGATTTTCATTTGGAAATAATCCTGTCAAATTTGGTTGTTCATTTTATTGGTAATATTTCTAACCATTGGCTGCACCTAACGTCGGGAGCTGTTTTTTGATTGAAGATTTTGCGAGTTTGCGAAGTGAAATCGAGAAGTTTAAGATACAGCGTGTTCAATTCCGGCGTAGGTGAGTCCTGTCCGTTAGATATAAAAGGAGGATATTACGAAAAATATTTATCCCATAGTTTTCGCACTACTTGTTCCAATACATATTTTTGCTGGCTTAAGTAATGCACAATACAGCGATCTTTCTATGGAGTTTGGAGCAATTGATGCTGGTTCTGCTGGCGCTTTCTCATCAACCAATCCCTTAATCTATAGTGTTGATAATAATCCTGCATTATTAGTTCTGGGTTATAAGTATAGTTTTACAAGTAATTACTATCAATTTAATATTATAGAACCAGTTGAGTATTATTACAATTCAGTATCAGCGAATTTACATGAATTTGCATTTGGATTATCGCATTATGACAGGAAATTTAAATGGTTTCCTACTCAGGCATATTCCTTTGGCCTGAGTAGTCATTTAACTAAAAATTCTTCAATTGGAATTACATTGAGATATATACATAGCCGAATTTCAAAATATGATGCAAATAATTTATGTTTTGGTATCGGTTATTATTCTTACAATCATTTAAACAAAATATCTTATAAGAATGAATCGGTTTTAAAGCAATTTTTTATTACCAAATATTTTAAAAATGATAACAGAGGTTTCCAAGAAGGTATTAGCTTCGGATTTTCTTTGAGGAATCTTGGCCCCAATGTAGTATTTGTTGATGTAGATCAGGGAGATCCTTTACCACAAGAGATAAACCTTGGATTGTCATATTCTCCGATAGTAACAAATTTAATTAGTCTCAAAATTGGATATGATTTTGAAAAGGATTTAGTAGCTAGCTTTCCTGATCGCGATATTGATGGGAATGGAATAATCGGTGGATATGATAAAAATGGCGATAAAGATATTACCGGAGTCTATAGCAAAAATGGGAAAATAGAAAATGCACATAATGACAAGTGGTATCGAGCATTAATAACTTCATGGGCTGATAATTGGTTTCTGTTATATGACTCTGCTTTAGATGGCATTGCAGAAAACGATGAAGATGGTAATACAAATGATGGGTCATTTAGATCAGAATTGAAAAGTATAACCAACCATCTTGGGATGGATGTATCATTAGTAGGATTCTTTGGTTTTAAATTTGGTAAAATATTTAATCAATTTGGAGGCAGAAATGTTAATTGCTGGGGATTTTATATAGGTCCAGATTTTCTCAGATATCATTTTTCAAAGAATAAATGCAGTTATATTGATAGCGACTATAAATATGATATTGAATTTCATACCGTTGAGTTGAATTATACTCCGGCATTAAATCAAATTATGGAGAAAATATTTAAATAATATCTAACCATTGGCTGGAGGCAACGGCTAAAGCCGTTCGATGAATTTGAAGTTTAGCGAGTTTCCAGAAGATTTACGGGAAGTGAAAGAGAATCACTCCGAAATACCGCGTATCTCATCTTTGCCCGGTAGATGTATTAATAAAGGATAACATATGAAATATAAATTACTAATGATAATCTTAATGATGTTTTATTCACTATATTCAGATATAATCACAAGTTTTAGTTTAAATAATTCTATCGATATAATTGATAATAAAATATTTTTTATAACACAATATTCTGCACCGCATATGGTCAATAAAGGGTATTTATTAAATGTACGACTTGATGATTATACTTGGGACTTCGATTCTTTTTCCTGTCCGCTACTCAGTATAACCCATTTTGATTCATCTATATGGATTGGAACTTATGGAAGTGGGGTATTGGAAATTAAAGAAGGTAATATTTATCAATATTCAATTACCAATACTGGATCGGTATATGGTGGTCAATATGATGGTCTGATTAGTAACTACGTTAATTCAGTGGCAGTTGACACAAATAATATCTATTGCGCAACAGTTCGTGGACTATCTATTTATCGAAGATTGGATAATGAGTGGATTTCCTATAATATTGATAATTCACCGTTGTCTTCTGATAATATTTATGACATTAGTTTATACAATAGCCAACTTTGGTTAGTAACATCAGACTATTATTATACCTATTATGAAATGAATGATTGTCCGAGTGAAAGAGGTGAAATTGCTAATATAGATTTAAATTCAATGGAGTGGCATATTTATACTGGATTAAGAAAAAAATGTATCAATAATAGTGTCATGGTAATAGAAGGCGAGATACCTAGCTTAAGTAGTGATTTTAGTAATGTTTCTTTTGACTTTTTAGGAAGATTATGGTTTTCATTTCAATATGGCGTTGGATATTTGGATAAAGATAATTGGACGGTTTTTGCGGATTCAACAAATAAATATTTTCGAGATATTAAAGATATTCATGCAAATTCGTCAGGAATTTGGGTGGCATCAAGTAAAGGTTTGTTAAAGTATGATTATGATAATAGATTGACAGTATATCCAGGATTAAGTGATGAGATTCCTGGAAGTGTAATTACTTCAATATACGCAAATGATAGTATAGTAGTAATAAAGAGCTATGATCCCAATTTTTGGACAAAACAAGGACTAATAACTGATACTACACATTCCACTCAATTGCAAGAAAATCCAATATACTATAGTGTCATGATTGATAGTAATCGAGTTGATATTTGTTGTATTGATAAAAATAATTGGCAAGAATTATATAATCCCGGATATATGGAGTTTTTAACAATCTATAAGAATGGAAATTGGCAATCATGGGAAGTGACTAGAATGTTAATTGATAAATGGATTGAGGAAAATTATGCCACAATAGATTATAAGGATAATAAATGTTTTGCTACAGAGATTTCAATTCAGAATTATCCCAATCCATTCAATTCTACGACTACTATCTGTTATCGGATTCCAATGGAGTCTAATGTTACTATTTCCATATTTGATATTCATGGTAGATTAGTTGAGACTATTTTTGATAATATTCAATCACCTGGGGAGTATAAAATCGTATGGAATGCAGATAATATTAACTCTGGTATCTATTTTATTAGTCTTTATTCTCGATATTATAAATCTGTGATCAAATGTATATTAATCAAGTAAAGGACATCTAACCATTGGCTTGAGCCAACGCGATGAGCTGTTGCATGATTTCGAGATTTTCGATTCTGAAAAAAATTTTTGAGATTCAAATGTTTATCGCTTCGATTCACCTCGTGCCTCAGACTTGACCGTTATAGTCTATATTTCCTTCATACATAAAGATTTTTTTCATTTTTAGTTATTTTGACAGAGGATTTGCGAATATCATATTTGTCGGCGCATTGGTCATATAGTTTTTTGGAAAAGTTTAAGGACGCGACTGGCAGGCGTTTTTGGGATTGCGAAAAATGAACGGTTTGCGTATTTTGTGTTTGTATGATGAAATGGCGAGCGTTTTTTCGGGTTAGTGAATTGGGTGCGAAATGAGATTTTTGATTTGGATAAGACGAAAGGTTTGGCAGGACTATAACCATTGGCTTGAGCCAACGCGATGTGCTGTTGCATGATTTCGAGATTTTCGACTTTAAAAATGTTTTTTGATTTTCAAATGTTTATCGCTTTGATTAATCGCGTGTCTCAGCCTTGCTCGTTAGCATCTAAGGTAAGTGTAATATGGTAATTCGAGATGTAAATGAACTTGTAGATTTAATTGATGCCAAAAGGCAAATAGAAGCAATTAAAATAATATCAGTAGATGGAATAAACGGTAGCGGAAAAACATATATTTCAAAAATATTATGTAATCGATTAGGTATGGTATATTTTGATGTAGATGAATTATATATGGAAAAAAATAAAGGAAGATATATTGATTTTGTCAAATATCAGAATTTAAAAGATGATATTTCAAAATTTGTTAGCAATGGAAAAACGGTATTAATTGATGCCGTCTGTGTTTTACAAATATTAGATAATATTAATGCAAACTCAGATTTAAAAATATACGTTAAGAGACTACAATATTGGAATTATTGGTTTGATGGAGAGAAGTTTGATTATACAAGAAGTATTGATAAAGTAATCCAACAGGACAAGAAAGAACTTGAAATATTTTCTGAGTTAGAAAATAAAATAGAGAAAAAAAATAAGAACCCTCGTATAGAGTACAGTACTAATTCTCTATTCCACGATATTTTACGGTATCATTTTAAGTATAAGCCAGATATTAACTCTGATATTATTTTTGAAAGGCTGAAAGATAAATGCTAACCACTGGCTGGAGGCAACGGCTAAAGCTGTTCGATGAATTTGAAGTTTAGCGAGTTTCCAGAAGATTTACGGGAAGTGAAAGAGGATCACTCCGAAACCCGCCGTGCCTCAGCCCTGTTCGTTAGAATTAAAAGAAAGAAACAATCATGGCAAGACGAAATATTTACAAACATTCAATAGAGTTAAAAAAGCTAACAGTCAAAAATTCTGAACGATATGAATTTGCAAAACAACTGGAAAATATACCTTATCGCGGATACGAAGTTGAAGATATTACGGATGGCAGGAAAATTGTAATAGTAAAACCTGGTGGCAAGCAGGCATGGGGAAAAATGCGGAAGGAGGATTATTTCGTCTTTATTTATAATCCATTAGAGCAATCCCTTTGGCAAATAACTCACAAACAAATTCTTGAAGATTTGAAACAAAAAGCAGAGAAAGACAAAAATTGCACCATTAAAATACTCGAAGTTTTCGAGAAAGTTTACAAAGGCGAAGAACCCGATGATATTTTAAAGGAAATATCTTTGGTCAATCCGATCGGGGAAAATCCAGAAGCTCTTTTAAAGGCGTATAAGTGGATATGGGGACAAGAGGATGTTAATTATCCGAAAGGCAAAGGGAGAGAAATGTCATGGGCGGGTCTAAAAGAACTTTTGGAAAACTTGAAAGGAGTTTAAGTTGATAAAAGCATATTTTTCAGAAAAGAATGTAAGATTGTTCAACGGAGATGTTATAGATATACTCAATGCTCTTCCAAAAGAGTGCATTGATTTAATTTTTGCCGATCCTCCATATAATTTGTCAAACGGTGGCTTTACCTGCCATGCCGGAAAAAGAGTCAGCGTCAATAAAGGCAAATGGGATAAGAGCAAGGGAATAGAAGAAGACTTTGAGTTTCATTACAACTGGATAAAGGCATGCAGGCGAGTTCTTAAACCCAATGGGTCTCTGTGGATCTCAGGAACCTATCATTCTATTTATGCTTGCGGATTTGCCTTACAGAAACAAGGTTGGCATTTAATTAACGATATTTGCTGGTTCAAGCCAAATGCAGCTCCAAATCTGGCTTGCCGCATGTTTACGGCAAGCCACGAAACTTTACTTTGGGCTAAGAAAGATAAGGAAGCCAAACATTTTTATAATTACGATCTTGTCAAGGCTGGAGATTGGAACGGTGATTTTCTTAAAAAACCAAATAAGCAAATGAGAAGTGTCTGGGCTATTACAACTCCCAAAAATGGTGAGAAAAAATATGGAAAACACCCTACACAAAAACCTGAAGCTTTATTAGACCGTATTGTTTTAGCATGTACTCAGGAAAACGACATCGTTCTCGATCCATTCTGTGGGAGTGCGACGACTGGAGTCTCTGCTCTCAAAAACGGAAGAAAGTTTGTAGGAATTGATGCAGAAAAGGATTATTTGGATAAAATAGCAATTCCAAGAATAAAGGATGTTTTTAGTCAGATTGATCTATTTAGACATAATGAGAAAGATGAATTGAGGGTAAGCGAGAAACAAGCTGAATACGGAATGTTACCGTAAGAGGACACTTTATGGAACGTACAGAAGCATTAACAAAACTGCAGGATCTTGTTGGTAAAGAACTACATGATCTTGCTAAAAAATACGGAGTAACAGTATACCGAGATGGCAAAGTAAATAAAGGTTGGGCCGGTCATGTCTTTGAACGTTATTTGCAGTTGCCAATCAACTCAGCTCAATCTCCCAATTTTGGTTCATGGGAACTGAAATCAATTCCATTGAAGTATAAGAAAAATGGCGAGCTTACATTCAAGGAAACAATGGCCATAACCATGATTGATCCTGTCAATATTTGTCAGAAAGAATTTGAAGACAGTCATTTGCTGGCAAAACTGAAGAAAGCCATTGTTGTGGCAAGAATTGTGGGCACTCATGTTGATGATCCTACTTATATCCATTCCGTTACGGAATTCAACCTTTCAGATGATATGTATGAGGCCGTTAAGGCGGATTATGATTTGGTTCGCAATGCATTGCTCGATCCCGCACAGGGTTTTAAAGCATTGACTGGTTACATGGGTGTTTATATTCAGCCAAGGACAAAAGGTAGGGGTCATGGTTCTATTTCAAGGGCTTTTTATGCCCGCCCAAAGTTCTTAGCCCAGTTCATAGAAATATAAAATTCTAACCATCAGATGGAGGCAACGAGGTGAGCTCTGGCATGATTTTGAGATTTCAGACTATTCAAAAGGGTATTGAGTTGTGAAAGTTTATCGCTTCGATTCACCTCGTGCCTCAGACTTGACCGTTATAGTATATATTTCCTTCATACCTGAAGATATTTTTCAATTATGGATATTTTGACAGAAGATTTGCGAATATCATATTTGTCGGCGCATTGGTCGTATAGTTTTTTGGAAAAGTTTAAGGACGCGATTGGCTGGCGTTTTTGGGATTGCGAAAAATGAACGGTTTGCGTATTTTGTGTTTGTATGATGAAATGGCGAGCGTTTTTTCGGGTTAGTGAATTGGGAGAGAGATGAGATTTTTGATTTGGATAAGACGAAAGGTTTGGCAGGACTATAACCATCGGCTGGAGGCAACGGCTAAAGCTGTTCGATGAATTTGAAGTTTAGCGAGTTTCCAGAAGATTTACGGGAAGTGAAAGAGGATCACTCCGAAACCCGCCGTGCCTCAGCCTTTACCGTTAGGTGTATATAAAAAGGAAAAATCATGTTAGAGAAAGACATTGAAAATTTAATTTCAAATTATCCTGATGAAATATTTCCCAATGAACAATTTCATCTAATTGGTCAACAGATCAATATAGAAGGGAAGAAAATCGATATTCTATTCAAAGACAAGGTAAATAGAAATATTATTGTTGAAGTAAAGAGAGGAATTCTTACTAGGGAAGCCTCTGGGCAGATTGCAGAATATTTCGGTTTATTAAAAAGTCGAAACCAGAATGAAATATATGAAATGGTTTTATGCGCGAATGTAATACCTCCCGAACGCAAATTATTTCTTGAACATATTGGAATAGAATGTAAAGAACTTGGTGTATCTTTCATAACAGGACTTGCAAGTAAATATGATTACACATTCATAGATGATAGACCTTCATATTCTACAGATTATCCTAAAAAATATAATAAAATCGAACCACAAATAATTAATGTAGATAACGATGATATTTCTGTTTGGATATTTCAAGGAAATCCGAATAGATATGATGTTTTGAATTCATTATCAGATAAAGAAATTGGAAACAGAATTCATTGGTTAGTTAATCAGCATAGAAAAAAGATAAAAAAAGGTCATATTGGTTTGATTTGGATGTCTGGTCCAGAAGCAGGAATTTTTGCTGTTACTCGAATCGAGAGTGACCCAGCCTTAATGACGGAATTTGAAGCAGAACGCAAGTATTGGTTTGATTCATCTGAAAAAACTGAAGCGATAAGAGTAGAAATGAGCGTATTAAAAAGAATGATTAATAAACCATTATTTAAAAAAGACCTAAAAGATATTAATGGCTTAATGGATTTGTCTATCTTGAGACAATATCAAGGAACAAATTTTCCTGTTAATAATAGTGAATGGAGAATTATTTCTGAGCTTTTATAAGAAAAATCACCTAACCACTCGCTTCAGCCAACACTTAGAGCAGTTTGGTGAATTTGGGATTTGGCGGATTTTTGAAGGAGATGCGAAAAGAAAAGGAACAGTGCTTTGATCCCCAGCGTGGCTGAGTGTTGTCCGTTGGGCATATATAAAATATTTGTATGGAAAAATAATTTAATGGAATCCATATTTAAGCCTAAGTGAATTATTTTAGACTATAAATGTATTTAAATATGAGAGAGGAATATTATGATTAAAAAAACTGAACTGAATATTGGTGGTTGTTTGTTTCGTTGTCCTATCCCGATAATTTTTAAAGACCGATATTTTTTCGTAGCAAAAAGTGATGGAAAAGATTTGTTCAGTGTATTCATATTAAAAGATGGAAAGCCAGTTTTTGAAGTGTACGAAAATCAGCCAATGAATAATACAGTAACAGATGTATCTAAAACGTCAAGAGGGATTATTACAGTGAGTGATAAAAATACTGGCGATTTTCTATACAAGATACGACCTGGTTATAAAGGAAGTTCAATATTCGGGCATATTAAAGATAATAAAATTGAGATTTATATCAGTGACCGTGAGCTTCGAGCTGGTGGAGTCACCCTTTTGGGTAGTACAGTCCAATCTGAAGTTGGCATTATCTTATATGAGGATGGTAGTACTGCTGTAGGTGCTTCTATTCCAGCTGAAGCACGCCATTTATTCATCCGAAAATAATATCAAAAAAATATATTTAATTAGTGGCTAATATTTATAAAATTTGCCCAACCACTCGCTTCAGCCAACGCTTAGGGCAGTTCGGTGGATTTGGGAATTGGCGGATTTTTGAGGGAAATGCGAAAAGAAAAGGAACAGCGCTTTGATCCCCAGCGTGGCTGAGCGTTGTCCGTTAGCACATATAATAACAAATACCTATCTCGGTTCAATTAAAATAGAAATATGAAAATTATAGAAGAATTTATAAGTGCTTTATCTGCTGAGATTGACAGTTTAAAAAAGGGTAAAGGAGATAGTGTTGTAACAATATATAATGGCGAATTGATTCGAAGTGTTGTTGATTTTTTTATATATCAATTTACTCTTGAAAATGTTTTAATCACGCTTGATGATACTCCGGCTACTATTGAAGTAAATGGAATGGAATATGAATGTGATATAATTTCTGTCTCTGGTCAGAAGGTTCAGATTTCAACTAAATATAAACTTTCTAATAGAATTCCCGTCGCAAAAATAAAAACCAATACATGGTATTTACTTGAACGTTTAAAAAATAAATACGAGGAAAATATAAGTAATGAGTTGTTATTCAATAACAGCAATAAATTATTTAAAGACCTTAACTCAAAAATTGATGGTGGAAATTTTCACACATCATATTCAGTAAACGGAGAAGATAAAACGAATGCTTCTCAACATAAAGCTATTGAATCATCAATTAACGATTTTATTTCAGTCATTTGGGGACCTCCAGGAACCGGAAAAACTCTAACTATTGCTAAAGCAATTGAATGTCATTTAAACTTAAATAGAAAGGTTTTACTTTTATCACATTCAAATAATGCGGTAGATCAAGCATTAATAAAAGTTGCCAGTCAAATGAAAGAAACCTATTACAAAAAAGGTCAGCTGGTTCGACTCGGAACTCCAAAATCAGAGATGCTAAACGAATATGAGAAAAAAGATTGTGCATTAGTACTAATTGAAAAGATAGCAGAATATAAGTCGAGAGACCTTATTAATGAAAAAGATGAGTTAAATAGAAAACTGAAAATACTTTCCGAAACAAGAAGAATTTTTAAGAACATTTTATTGTTGAGCGATCAATTAAAAGAGATAGATTCAAACATTGAAAAAAACTATTCTGAATATGAAAATGTAAAAGCAATAATAGATACAACAAAACTTAAGCTATCAGAGTTACATGAACGACTAACCAAACTTAGGGAGGATTTAATAAAGGCAAATAATTCTGGAATTTTAGTACGAGCAGTCTTAAGACTAAATCCAGAAAAAATTAAAGAATCTATTGAATCAATAAATCAAAATATATTATTACTTGGCAATCAATTACATAATTATGAGAAACAGTTAAGTCAAATAGTATTAGAGATTCAACGTTATACGGATGAGAAAAAAAAGATAAAAGATGACTTATCAGATCAATTATCAAGAGTTAATAAGACAATTTATGATGTTCAGAATGAATTAAGTTCAATTAATACTAAAGAAGAGCAAATACAAAATCGTATAAATGAAATAAACAACATTATTGAAAGTATAAAAATTAAAATACTTAGCGATGCAAAACTGGTAGCAACTACACTAACAAAATCCTATATAGCAAAAGAAATTGAAAAAATTGATTTTGATATTTTAATTGTAGACGAAGTCAGTATGGCTCCTATGCCAATGCTTTTTTGGGCCGCTTCAAAAATACAAAAGGGTATTACCATTGTAGGAGATTTTAAACAACTTCCACCAATTTGTGTTTCAGATGATGATTCTGCGAAGAAGTGGTTAGGTAGAAGCATTTTTGATGAATTAGGAATATCTGATATTGGCAAAGCGAAGAAAAGACCAGTTCAGTTATTAAATACGCAATATAGAATGCATCCTCATATTTCTGGACTTGTTAGAGAAAACATATATGAAGGTGAATTGACAGACGGTGAAAAAGTTAAAAATAATTATAATAAGTATGATAAGATTTCAAATGAATCGGCCCTCTGTTTAGTAGATACTTCTCCTCATAATCCTTGGTGTAGCCAATTTGAGACTGGTGGTAGATTCAATCTCATCAGCGCATTAATTTGTGTATCACTTGTTGAAAAAATTTTATCCAATTTTGATAATAATGAATCTATTGGAATTGTTACTCCTTACAGAAATCAAGCCCGTTTAATTCGTAGAATTGCAGAAGATAGAGGAATTTCAGAGAATATTAAAATAAGAATAAATACAATTCATAGTTATCAAGGGGGAGAAGAAACTGCTATTATTTTTGATAGTGTTGAAGGTGAAGGAGCAAAAAAATGGTCAATGCTAAATGAATACAATTATGATCGCGCAAAACTTATTTTAAATGTTGCACTAACAAGAGCAGAGAAAAAATTTTATTTAGTTACAAATTTGGATTACATAAAAAATGTTTTCAAAAATGATACTTTCTTTATGAATATCATTCGACAAATGATGTCATCTGGTAAAGTAATTAAGTCTACTGAAATATTTTCAGATTTAAGAGATGAAAACTTTGATTATTGGATTTATAAATTAAATTCTCTAAAAAATCGACCTGAAAATCTTGGATTAGGCTATGATGAACTGGATTTTTGGCCTGCTTTCCATAATGATTTGGCTAAGATAAAAGATGAATTAATAATTTTTTCGCCTTTTCTAACATCTGAGCGTTTTGGAAAATTACATTTAATTTTTACTGAACTTATTGCAAAAGGAATAAAAATCTATATAATAACACTTCCTCCAAATGAGCAACCTCATATAATGCAAGGTGCAAAAAATGTAATTCTTAAACTAAAAGAAATGGGGGCGACAGTAAAGTTCCGTCATTCTATGCATGAAAAAATTGCCTTGATAGATAGAGAAATTAAATGGATTGGTAGTTTAAACATTTTAAGTCATAATACTAGAAAAGAGTATATGGAAAGATTTAAAGGTGAGAATTTAGCGAAAGAGATATTCACAAAATTTGATCTGGAAGATTTGCTAATAAATCCAAACTTAAATGGTGAGTTTTGTCCTTTGTGTCGTTCAAATAATAAAATAAATTTTATCGTTCCTAAATTCAGCCAAAAAAACAAACAAATGTTTTATGGTTGTTCGGGCTACCCAGTTTGTAAATTCACGAAATCTGCTAATTCGAATAGTTATGGCCCAAAACGACAAAAAAATAAAAAATCCTCATCTTCCTCAGGAAGTTCTAATGATGATAATTCGGATTTATTTGTAAATACTGTAAAAGGTAAACAATGGGAAACACCTATTTGCTATTGGAGTTCAGTAAAACTTCCTGGATATATTTATTCAAAAAAGAAAAATGCCTGGTGGAAAAGGAAGCCTAATAAATGAAAAGTGCTAACCACTCGCTGCAGCCAACGCTTAGAGTTGTTCGGTGGATTTAGAGATTTGTGGATTTTTGAAGGAATTGCGAAAAGTAAAGGAACGGCGCTTTTCCACCCAGCGTGGCTGAGCGTTGTCCGTTATATGATATAAAACTTGGAGAGTAATAATGAACCTTTTTGATACTTATTCTAAAATTGATAAAAATATATTAGAAGGTTATGTAAAAGAAAAACAAGAAGAGAATCTATACTTAGATTTTAAAACTATTAATAATTCAGATTTTTCAAATAAAGATGATAAAAGAAATTTATCAAGGTCAATTTCTGGATTTGCTAATTCTTCCGGTGGTATAATTATCTGGGGAATAATAGCTAAAAAAAATGATAATAATATCGATTGTGCTAACAGTTTTCAATTGATTGAAAACTTAAATTTATCTAAATCTAAAATAAATGAGTTGACAGGTAGAGCAGTAAATCCATTAGTCGAAAATATATTACACAAAGTGGTAAAATTTGAGCATGATAAAGGAGTTTTAATATCTCTTGTTCCCGAAAGCGATTCTGGTCCTCATATGGCGAAACTTGGTCATGATAGATATTTTAAAAGAAGTGGAGATAGTTTCTATCGTATGGAACATTACGACATTGAGGATATGTTTGGTCGACGTAAAAAACCTAAATTAATACTTCGTGGCTACCCAATAAAATACCGTCGAAGAGAAAATAAAGTGTTAATTTTATTATCAATTGAAAATATTGGGCGAAATATTGCTAAATATCCATTTCTATCTATAGCACTTCCTAGCGTTTGTGGTACAGATTTATACGGAATTGATGGTAATGGAAATACAGGATTACCAATTATTACTCGAAGAAATACTTATTGGGGAAATTTGCATTTTGGAGGACAGTCAGGTTATGTTATCCATCCCGGAGTCATTCTGGACGCAGTAATGATAAATTGCCCCCAAGATATAAAAGATAAAATATTGATAAAATACCAGGTTGGTGCTGAAGGGATTAATTTATATGAAGATACTCTTGAAATACCTATCGAAGAAATAAAAAAGGTAATTTATAATTAGCATATAACCATTGGCTTCACCTAACGTCGGAAGCTGTTTTTTGAATGCTGATTTAATGAGTTTGCAAAACAATTTTGAAATGCTTGAGGATTGGCGAGTTCCGTTCCGCCGTAGGTGAGCCTTGTCCGTTAGCCGTATAAGAGGGGATTAATATGAGAAGGATTTACTTATTTTATTTATTTCTATTTATCTTTTTTTCAGGTTGTGCAACTACGAAAGATTTTGTTAGACCGGGTACACCTCAGGTTGTGAAATAATCGCAATTTGGTATAGAGTAAGTTATCGAATTAGATAAACGCTTTCCTAATCAATTCACCTATTTATTTCTAAAAGGTTGATGCGGAATAAATAAAACCTGCTGCAGGTTTTTTGTGCTCTACTCTATTATTTTACGCCTCCGGATTGTAATTTATGTCCGGATTTTTATGGAGAAATGAAGGTGAGTGTCAATAGCGATGTTTGAGAATGTAGGTGGCGAGGACAGCCAAGTATGCCAAAGTCAGATAATAGTTTATTTTATGTTATTTAAGTTGACAAACTTATCCACAGCATCGGCGCTAAATGTAGGACAGGTAATTTTATTAAAGTGAATAGAGCAGTTTTTTTAGATCGGGACGGCACCCTGAATTACGATAGCCGCGATTATATCAAAAATACAGTTGAATTTCAGCTTTTTCCCAATACGGTCGCGGCCTTAAAGAAATTATATTCAGCCGGATTCAAATTAATCGTAATTACCAACCAGGCTTGCGTCGCTAAAGGTTTGACAACAGTCGCCGCCGTCGAGGAAATTCACCAACTATTGCGGAAAAAATTAAGCGAAGCCGGCATTGAGTTGGCTGGTATTTATTATTGTCCACATGATCCGGAAGCCGGTTGTGATTGTCGCAAGCCACGTATCGGAAATATTCTTCTTGCCGCCCGCGAACTTGAGATTAGTCTATCAGATTCATACTTTGTGGGGGATTCACATCGAGATGTCGAGGCGGGACGCGCCGCCGGCTGTCGAACTATTTTAGTCACAACTGGTGTTCGTCAAGCCAGTTATGCCAACATTGCGGAATGGCAAGTCCAACCGGATTATGTGGTTCCAGACTTATTGACTGCGGCTGAGATGATTTTAAGTTTAGAAAGGAAAATGAATTAATGAAAATCGCCGTCCTGATGGGTGGAGTTTCGTCCGAGCGAGAGGTATCGCTCTCCAGTGGCCGCAATATAGTGGCGGCTTTACGGGAAAATGGGCATGAGGTGCTGGCGCTCGATACAGTTTTACCGATTGAGCAATTAAGTCAGGACATTCAACCTACTGGCGAGCATTTGCAAAAAGGCGAAGAAAACCTCATTCGCTTGCTAAGCGAGGCGACCGTTCGCGCCGTGGATTTTGTTTTTAATGCCTTGCATGGCGGCAGTGGCGAAAACGGGGCAGTTCAAAGCCTACTCGAAATTATGGGATACAAATATAACGGCAGTGACCATGAAGGTTGTGCGATTGCTATGGATAAAATTGTTTCGAAGATGATCTTCGAGGGCATAGGGATTAGAACGCCGGAATGGATTTCTTTCGATCTGAAAGTCGGGTACGATCCGGTCGCGATTCAAGAAGAAATATTACGAAAAATAGAGCCGCCGCTGGTTATCAAGCCCGCCCATGAAGGCTCAACCGTCGGCCTCTCCATTGTGAAAGAGGTTGCCGGGATTCAACCGGCTATCGCCACCGCCTTTAAATACAACCGGGCTTTGTTGGTCGAGCGCTATATTCCCGGGCGCGAAATTACCATAGCGATTCTCGGTGAAATGGCTTTGCCGCTGGTTGAAATTCGTCCCAAGCATGGCATTTATGATTATGAATGTAAATACACTTCCGGTATGAGTGAGTATATTGTGCCGGCTTTGGTGGATGAAAAAATTGTTAAGCAGATTCAAGAACAGGCGTTAGTGGCTTTCAAAGCTTTACGGTGTTCTGGATATGGCCGTTTTGATTTACGTCTGACTGATGAAGGTGAAGCCTTTTTTCTGGAATTTAATACCCTGCCCGGTATGACGGCGACCAGCTTGGTGCCGAAAGCCGCCAAAGCTATCGGTATGAATTTCAATGCTCTACTTGAAAAAATTATAGAAATCGGCAGGGATAGATGAGCGATAGAAAAAATGTTGACCCGAAGTTGATTAAGTCCAATTCCAATTCCAATAGTTTGGATACCAAAGGTAAACATTGGTATGCAGTCTATACCCGACCGCGACATGAAAAAAAAGTCAATGGACTTCTTCAAGAGCAACAGATTGAGAGCTATTTACCTTTAGTGTCCACGAAGCGACAATGGGGCAACCGCTGGGCTCAGGTAGAAGAGCCATTGATTCGTAGCTACGTCTTTGTCCACATTCAGCTCAATCAGACGCTTTATGTTCTGGAAACCCACGGCGTGGTGCGCTTTGTAATGTTTGCAAGAGAGCTGGCGGTCGTGCCCGATTTTCAGATTGAAGCTTTGAAAAAGAGCCTGGAAAGCGGTTTTGTTCTGTCGCCGATTAATTATATGCAGGTTGGACAATTGGTTGAAGTTACCGAAGGTCCATTAAAAGGCGTAATCGGAAAGATTCAGCAAATCGGCAAAAATGAGCGATTTGTTCTGGCGCTCGATGCAGTGCAAGCCGCTTATACAATTCAGATTGATCCCCAGTGGCTTCGTCCGGTAAGTCCTGAGAAGAAGAAAATTTTCACGCTACCACTCGGATTTTAATATGAGCATTTATTTTTATAATACCCTGAGTCGCCAAAAGGAAGAATTCCGTCCGATAGAGGAAGGTGTGGTTCGCCTTTATACCTGTGGGCCGACGGTCTATAATTTTGCCCATATCGGTAATTACCGGGCTTTCGTTTTCGAAGATTTATTGCGACGATTCCTAAAATTCAAAGGTTTCCATGTTATTCAAGTAATGAATATTACCGATGTTGATGATAAAATTATCACAGCGGCGAATCGCGAGGGTGTTTCCATTCGCGAATTTACCGAGCCGTTTCGGCAGGCGTTTATGGAAGACCTAACGACGTTGGGAATCGAACCAGCTGAATATTATCCGCGCGCCACCGAACATATCAATGAGATGGTGGCATTGATTGAAACCTTGTTGAAAAAGGGCGTCGCTTATCGCTCTGAGGATGGTTCGATTTATTTCAAAGTTTCCGAATTTCCCCGTTATGGGCAGTTAGCCAATCTGAATGTTTCGGAAATGCGGCGTGGCAATCGAGTAGCCAATGATTCCTACGAGAAAGAAGAAATTCGTGATTTTGCACTCTGGAAAGCCTGGAAACCGGAAGACGGTGCAGTTTTCTGGGAAACGTCGCTCGGTAAGGGACGACCCGGCTGGCATATCGAATGTTCCGCGATGAGTATGAAATATCTTGGACGGCATTTCGATATTCATACCGGCGGCGTTGATAATATTTTTCCTCATCATGAAAATGAAATTGCCCAGAGCGAAGCCGCCACCGGCGAGAAATTTGTTAACTATTGGATGCATTGCGAATTTTTATTAGTAAATGATGAAAAAATGTCAAAGTCAATCGGCAATATTATTTACCTGCGGGATTTGGTCAAAAAAGGATATAATCCGACTGCTATTCGGCTGACCTTATTAGGTACTCACTATCGGCAGAAATTAAACTTCAGTTTCGAGAAACTCGAAGAGTCCGGCAAGATCATTACGCGCTTGCGCGATTTTAAGAAATCACTGGAAGGTGAATTCCCGACGGGAAATGCCAGCGCTATGGAAATCGTCGAGAAAAGTGAAGCCGACTTCGGGGCGGCGCTCGATGATGATCTAAATATCTCCAATGCCCTGGCGGCTGTTTTTAAGTTATTACACGAAGTCAATTTGTATCGCCAAAAAACTCCGCTGACTCAGGCAGATATAGAATTAATCCGACAATCTCTAAAACGAATTGATTCGGTTCTGAACATCCTGTCTGAACCGCACGAGGTACTTTCTGAGGAAGAGCGGAAGTTAATTGATGCCAGAAATCAAGCCCGGCGGGAACGTAATTGGGCGGAAGCCGATCGCTTGCGAAACCTTCTCCTCGAGCGAGGCATTATTCTCGAAGACACGCCCAAGGGTACGACCTGGAAACGCAAAATCTGAGTTTTCAAAAGGCCAATAAATTCAAAAGAAACTAAACCCTAAATCCCGAGCGCTGGGTTGATTTCTTGTTGGTTATAAAAGTTTGGTAAATTTTTCTCCCGTATTATGCCGTAAATGTTCCGCCGGAAGAAAAACTAATGGAATCAATTTTAAAAATAACGAATATTTCTTAGTGTTCTTTGTGCCTTAGTGGTGAATAGCTAATAATCTTCAGCGAGAATTTCAGCGGCTGTGACGGTAGCCGTACCGATTTTTCCGACTGCAATGCCGGATGCTAAATTAGCTACTTCAGCTGCTATTTTCCAATCATTAGTAACCATTAGAACGGCAGTGAAAACGGCGATAAAAGTATCACCGGCACCGCTGACATCGAAGACTTCGCGCGCCTTAGTGGGAATTAGAGCGGCTTTCTGGTCAGTATCGAGTACGAAAACCCCTTGTTCGCCCAGAGTAACGATCAAACCCTTCAGGTTAAGTTCATCAATCAATTGTCGGGCAAGCGGTTCGATTTTAGCGAGGGTCAATTCGGGATGACGCACCGCCATACAAAATTCACGGAAATTGGGCTTGAGGGCGGTCGCGCCACGATATTTTTGATAGTTGAAACCCTTGGGATCGACCAGTACTGGTTTATCCTTGAATATTTCCAGAATGGATTGGATAAAGTCTTCCGTGACCAGACCTTTGGCGTAGTCGGAAAGAATTACGGCATCGAACCGATCGGAAAAAGCCGTAATATTTTTAAGAAGTTGCTCGGTCTCTTTCTGGTCAACCGGCTCGACGGTTTCTTCGTCAATGCGGAGCAATTGTTGCTGTTGCGCGATGATTCGCGCTTTGCAAGATGTACGCCGTTCGGGCAATGTGGCGATAATTGAGTTAATTTTTTTCTGGTGACATAAAGTCTGTAAATCCCGCCCGGCTTGATCGGAAGCGCACACACCAGCTAAAGTTACCGGACATTCCAGAGCGCTCAAGTTGGCGGCGACGTTGCCGGCTCCGCCAAGGCGATTTTCTTTACGGCTGACAGTTATAATAGGCACGGGTGCTTCCGGTGAAATGCGTTCGACCTTACCCCAGATATATTGGTCGAGAATCAGGTCGCCAACCACCAGAATATGCAGGTTTTGGATTTCCTGGAAAATTTTATCCAGGTTGTTCAAATCGGTAGGTAGTGTTTTGAGCATATTTACTACTTTTTAATATGATAATATTCGAAATACCAATCGAGGAATAATTTGATGCCTTCTCGGATCTGCGTGCGCGGCACGAAGCCGAGTTTTTCCGTAGCGGTGGAGATGTCGGCATAGGTTTCCGGTACGTCGCCGGGTTGAATTGGCCGAAAATTTATCTGAGCTTTTCTCCCCGAGTATTCTTCGATTAAATGAATGAAATCCATCAAGTTTTCACTGCGGTGATTGCCGAGATTAAAAATTTCGTACGGAAACGGCTTGTCAATTGCCGACCTCAAACCAGCGACAATATCATCAATATAAGTAAAATCGCGCTTCATCTGACCAAAATTATAGACGTCAATCGGTTTACCCTCAAGAATATTTTTAGTGAAAATAAACAGCGCCATATCCGGTCGCCCAAAAGGACCGTAAACCGTAAAGAAACGCAAGCCGGTGCAAGGCAGTTGATAAAGATGAGCATAAACATGTGCGATTAATTCATTGGATTTTTTAGTGGCAGCGTAGAGCGAAATTGGGCGATCAACATTGTCTTGGACGGAGAACGGCAGGTGGCGATTATTGCCGTAAACGCTGGAACTGGAAGCATAAATGAAATTCTTGACCTTAGCGCACTTTGATAATTCGATGATGTTCAAAAAACCTTCCAGATTCGATTTCTGGTAAGCGAAAGGGTTAATCAGCGAGTAGCGTACCCCAGCTTGGGCGGCAAGATGTACCACTTTTTCGATCGTTTGATCGCTAAAGACTTTTTGAAGGGTGGCGAAATCGCACAGATCGGCACGATAAAATTTAAATTTGTCAAAGTCATTCAAAATTCGCAGACGGGCTTCCTTCAATGACGGATCGTAATAATCATTGACATTATCATATCCGACGACTTCTATGCCCTCCTGCAGTAGCCGATGAGCTAAATGAAAACCGATAAATCCGGCACTTCCAGTTACGAGAATACTCACTTAATCACACCTAAAAATAAACGCAAAAGATTAAACCAATTATGTGAGAAATTCAAATGATTTGTTCATACAAAAAAAGTAGGAATGGGTGAGCGCTTGAACAAATTTGGTAACATTTGTCCCAAAACAGATGTCAAGTGAGCAGTAATTGTTATCGGGTGTGAATTTATGCTTTTTAATATAACGAGTTGATTTCTTGGAGATTGGGTGGTTTTCCGGAATTAAATACAGAAAATTCACCAATATTTCCCAAAAATTGCTTTAAAATAGGCCGAAGTTTTATTAAAATATTTCACATTAGATCGATTTAATAAACTACACTTTTATACTTTTAAGAGCAGCTTTTTACTTATGATTGAACTTTTAACATCAATATATTATAAGAGGTTTTGATGAACACAACCCAGCGTCAAAATACTCGCTTGGAATAAAAATCCCCAAAGATTCGCTGAAATGATGTAACTAATATAGGGCAAATCAGCTCTAATCAGCCGTGAAATTAAACTTTAAAAGAGGAGTTAATTTGTTATGAAAATTGTCAAAGTTTGTTTACTAACGCTTTTAGTGCTAGCGTCTTCGTTGCTTTTTGGGCAAGCCTATCAGGTTACCGCAATGAACGGATATGTCGTTGAAAAGCCTAAATTAGATGTAGTTGGGGATGAAGCAATGATTACGTTTGCAACCAATTTTAATTTCTACAGTTTCCCGCTAACAGGTCCCACATCACCCATCGAAAATCCAGTTAAACCAGATATGAATGCTTGGGGACCAAACCATGTTGATATAGCCCATGCTAATGGACAGGTGTATATTGTGTACACTGATTACAAAAGGAATGACCAGAATGGCCTTTATGAAGTGCGATATATTACCAAAACTATTGGGAGTTCCGATTGGACAATTCCGATAGTATTAGATACGGTTTCAATTGGATATTCAATTATGATGACTTATACAAACCAGGATCTGCAAGTTGGAGCAAATGGAGCTTATTTATTCTGGAGAAATCAGATCGATGATAATAGCATTTATTTCTCGAAATCGTACGGCTCCCTTTTTTCTCAAAAGAGGAAAGTACTCGGAGACTCTCTCTCATTGATAAAAGATTACTCGTTCACTGTGATACCAGTTGAGGGCACTGATCATCTCTTCATGATTTATGCGCAAGATTCGTCCCTCTTTTTTGTATCATCTTCAGATGAAGGAAGAACTTTTTCCGAGCCCACCAAGATTGACAGTCTCGAAGGATTCTGGAGTAATTTCTATGATCTTCAAATAGTTGGATTATTGAATGGTACTCTCTATGCAAGGGGGCAGTTTTGGCAATTTGTACAGCATTGGGATGAAACTGAACCGCCCGGGGAGGATGAACCACCGATGGATATGTATGGCACACGGCTGTATCGTTCAACGGATTTTGGTGCGCATTGGTCTATTGTTAATACGCTCCCCGAAGGTAACTCTCAGATTGCACTTACTCCCGGTGGAACGATCGTGCTGACGCAATATCCTGATGCTAATCTGTATGTTAAAACGAGTACCGATGCTATATCATGGTCAGATTCTGTTCGTATTAATCCAAATGAAAATACTGCTACTGGATGGTCTGACATTGGTTTTGATGTATGGATTATTGATGAAACAACGATGGCGGTTGCCTGGATTGATACTACAACAGGACACGATGAGATTTGGTACCGGACTCTTACGATTCCGACTCCACCACTTGTTTCAGTAGAAAAAAGTGGAATTAACACTCCTCAAGAAGCCATTCTCGTACAAAACTATCCCAATCCGTTTAACCCGGTTACTAAATTTTCCTATCAGCTACCGAGCGAATCTTTTGTTGAACTATCCATATTTGATATTAACGGTAGATTGGTAGATAAAATAGTAAATCAGTTTCAACCGGCTGGTTATTATTCAGTTCAATGGAATGCAGGAAATTATAGTACAGGCGTTTACTTGTACAAATTCCGAGCTGATAATTTTCAACAGGTTGGGAAGTGTTTATTATTGAAATAAATTTATAAAAATATGTAGTTATTGGCTACTACAACGAATATCGGAATTTGTTAAAGTAGAGAAGATTTTGCAGATTATCGAACTGAAATTGAAAAGTACGAAGACGAACTAGATTGTTCAGGCGTTAATAACAAGATTTCCCAAAATATTTTATGTCTGTCCACTATAAATGGAGTAGCGATAGGTTTTATGATCTTATTTTAGTAGTGGTTTTTCCGGTTATACCGTTCACAAATGTTTTGCTTACTATGCGGTGGAGTCTAATCTAAAACTATTAATTCCAAATTGGCTCGGAAGACTTTGAGTATAGTAGAGATTATTCACCCTCGAGAACTTTACTTTACAGTGAGTAACCTACCTACAAAAATTGGATTTTTAAATTGGTGAAAGTAATAGTCATAAATTTAAAATTAGGATTTTGATTGAATAAATATTTATTGATTTAATTAATAAATTGATTAAATTTCGAGGCTTTTTTGAAATTTGATAGACGACCTGCCACCATAGCTCAGTTGGTAGAGCAGCTGATTTGTAATCAGCGGGTCGTGGGTTCAAATCCTACTGGTGGCTCTAGGATTTGATGATGATGCTATTTGAAATGGAGATTTGACGGATACCAAAGCCTGATTTGCAGAGTAAATTTGGGAGAGAGTAATTACTTTCGCTAAGTCAAACATTTAAAATAGCATTTTGCGAATACAAATTATCTTTCCAAAACATAAATAAAAGCGGGTCGGTGGCCGAGTGGTTAATGGCAGCAGACTGTAAATCTGCCGGCGTAATGCCTACGGTGGTTCGAACCCATCCCGGCCCACAGCTTCTGCGGGTGTAGCTTAGTGGTAAAGCTCCAGCCTTCCAAGCTGGCTACGAGGGTCCGATTCCCTTCACCCGCTCAACTTGCGATTAAAAGAAAAGTAATTGATTTATCGGAATAATGCCCACGTAGCTCAGTAGGTAGAGCACATCCTTGGTAAGGATGGGGTCACCAGTTCAACTCTGGTCGTGGGCTCATACCTTAATCGGTTTTTGGGTAAGTGTCAAATCAAATTGAGAATTTTTGTAAAGGAAAAATAAAAAAAAGGAGCACCAATGGCAAAGCAACAATTTAAGCGGACGAAGCCGCATCTCAACATTGGTACGATTGGTCATGTAGATCATGGTAAGACGACGTTGACGGCGGCGATAACGATGGTATTGCACCGACAGGGGTTAGCGGATGAGCGGACGTTTGATAGTATAGATAATGCCCCTG
>Ga0208826_1000388_pt1 | contig 47436 bp, 43 predicted proteins | sample AD_UKC115_MetaG_FD_184451 | JGI IMG/M metagenome (GOLD analysis project Ga0208826, IMG submission 184451) | Active sludge microbial communities of municipal wastewater-treating anaerobic digesters from Hong Kong - AD_UKC115_MetaG (SPAdes)... | ecosystem: Engineered > Bioreactor > Anaerobic >... | reverse complement strand
CCTTCGAGCGCGGAAGACGAGGACGGCCTCATGGGCCTGCCCACCACATCGCTGACGAGCGCAACCTCCGAGAACGCCGAGATCTATCTGCCCGAGCTGGGTAAATGGCTGGAGGTGCGCTCGCGCTACCTGAGCTGGGTGGACGGGCGCTTGGCGCAGATGGTGATCGCCACCGACATCACCCCGCGCCGCCTGGCCGAGGAGCAAAGCGCGCGCCAGACCGAGCGTGCCCAGTCGGTCAGCCGCCTTATCACCATGGGTGAAATGGCCTCCAGCGTGGCGCACGAGCTGAACCAGCCGCTCACCGCCATCAGCAACTACTGCAGCGGCATCATCTCGCGCATCCACTCGGGCAACATCACCGAAGAAGCCCTGCTCACCGCGATGGAGAAGACCGCGCACCAGGCCCAGCGCGCGGGGCAGATCATCCAGCGCATCCGCGACTTCGTGAAGAAAAGCGCCCCCAACCGCCAGCTGGCCGACGTGCCCACCATGGTGAGCGAAGCCGTGGAGCTGGCCGAGATCGAGCTGCGCCGCCACAACGTGCGCCTGACGCACTACGTGGCCGCACGCCTGCCGCAGGTGATGGCGGACTCCATCCTGATCGAGCAGGTGCTCATCAACCTGATGAAGAACGGCGCCGAATCCATCGCCCAGGCCCAGCGCCCGCTGTCCAACCGCAGCGTGGAGCTGCGCGTGGTGCCGCGCCAGGTGGAAGGCCAGGACGGCGTGGAGTTTTCCGTACAGGACACCGGCAAAGGCCTGCCCCAAGAGGTGCAGGACCGGCTGTTCGAGGCCTTCTTCTCGACCAAGACCGAAGGCATGGGCATGGGTTTGAACCTGTGCCGCAGCATCGTCGAGTCCCACCAGGGCCGGATGCAGGCAGAGAACCTCTACAATGGGCCGGAGGTCACGGGCTGCCGGTTTTCCTTCTGGCTGCCCCTCGCTGCGCCTGCCAACGACACGGCAGACACCGTGGCAAACGCACACCCCCCAAGGACAAACGCATGAGCTTGATTCCCAAAAAAGGAACTGTGTATGTCGTCGATGACGACGAGGCCGTTCGCGATTCGCTGCAATGGCTGCTGGAAGGCAAAGATTACCGGGTGCGCTGTTTTGATTCGGCCGAGTCCTTTCTCTCGCGCTACGACCCGCGCGAAGTCGCCTGCCTGATCGTGGACATCCGCATGGCCGGCATGACCGGCCTGGACCTGCAGGACCGACTGATCGAACGCAAATCCCCCCTGCCCATCGTCTTCATCACCGGCCACGGCGACGTGCCCATGGCGGTCGATACGATGAAGAAAGGCGCGCTGGACTTCATTCAAAAGCCCTTCAACGAAGACGCGCTGGTCAACCTGGTGGAGCGCATGCTCGACGTGGCGCGCCAGTCCTTTGCGGGCTACCAACAGGCCGCCAGCCGCGAAGCGCTGCTGGCCAAGCTCACCAGCCGCGAGGCGCAGGTGCTGGAGCGCATCGTCGCCGGGCGCCTGAACAAGCAGATCGCCGACGACCTGGGCATCAGCATCAAGACCGTGGAAGCGCACCGCGCCAACATCATGGAAAAGCTGGGCGCCAACACCGTGGCCGACCTGCTCAAGATCGCCCTGGGCCAAGCCGCAGCCAAGGCCTGATTTGCTATTGTTTCAATAGCTGCTTGCGCTTGATTCATAAGCGCCAGCAGCCATTTTTATTGATAATTTCACCATGACCGCCCAACTGATCGACGGCAACGCCCTCTCCCGCCAACTGCGCTCCGACGTGGCCGAGCGCGCCCTCGCGCTCAAGGCCAAAGGCGTGACCCCCGGCCTGGCCGTGGTGCTGGTGGGGGACAATCCGGCCAGCCAGGTCTATGTGCGCAACAAGGTCAAGGCTTGCCATGACGCCGGGCTGCATTCGGTGCTGGAGCAGTACCCCGCCGACCTGAGCGAAGCCGAGCTGCTGGCGCGCGTGGAGGCCCTGAACAACGACCCGGCCATCCACGGCATCCTGGTGCAGTTGCCGCTGCCCGCGCACATCGACGCGCAAAAGGTCATCGAGGCCATCTCGCCCGCCAAGGACGTGGACGGCTTCCACATCGCCAGCGCCGGCGCGCTGATGACCGGCATGCCCGGCTTCTGGCCCTGCACGCCCTATGGCTGCATGAAGATGCTCGAATCCATTGGCTACGAGCTCAAGGGCAAGCACGCCGTGGTCATCGGCCGCAGCAACATCGTGGGCAAGCCCATGGCGCTGATGCTGCTGGCCCAGGACGCCACGGTCACTGTCTGCCATTCGCGCACCAAGGACCTCAAGGCGCAAACGCTGCAGGCCGACGTGATCGTCGCCGCCGTGGGCAAGCGCAACGTGCTGACGGCCGACATGGTCAAGCCCGGCGCCGTGGTGCTGGACGTGGGCATGAACCGCAACGACGAAGGCAAGCTCTGCGGCGACGTGGACTTCGACGGCGTAAAAACCGTGGCCAGCCACATCACCCCCGTACCCGGCGGCGTGGGCCCCATGACCATCACCATGCTGCTGGTCAATACCCTGGAAGCCGCCGAACGCGCGGCGGCCTGATCGCCACGATTCACAAATTCCATGGCCCTGCGCCTTGAAGCGGGCGCAGTCGGCCGTACCATCAGGGCCATGAGCAATCCTCTTCTCGACTTTTCTGGCCTGCCCCTGTTCGACCGCATCCGGCCCGAGCATGTGGCACCTGCCATCGACACCCTGCTGGCCAAGGCCAATGCCGCGCTGGAGACGGTGACGGCCAGCGACTTCCCCGCGCGCTGGGACGCCATTGCCAAGGTCTTGGACGTGGCCACCGAGGAGCTGGGCCGCGCCTGGGGCGCCGTCAGCCACCTCAACAGCGTGATGGACACGCCCGAGCTGCGCGCCGCCTACAACGAGGCCCTGCCGCGCATCACCGAGTTCTGGACCCGCCTGGGCGCAGACGAGCGCCTGTATGCCAAGTACAAGGCCATCGATCCGAACAGCGTGAACGCCGAACAGGCCCAGGCGCTCAAGAACGCGATGCGCAACTTCGTGCTCTCGGGCGCCGAGCTGACCGGCGCCGCCAAGCAGCGCTACGCCCAGATCCAGGAGCGCATGGCCGAGCTGCAGCAAAAGTTCAGCGAAAACACGCTGGACGCGACCGACGCCTATGCCTACTACGCCACCGAACCCGAGCTGGATGGTGTGCCCGACGACGTGCGCCAGGCCGCCCATGCAGCCGCCCAGGCCGAAGGCAAGCATGGCTTCAAGCTCACGCTCAAGATGCCCTGCTATCTGCCGGTGATGCAGTTCGCCCAAAGCAGCGCACTGCGCGAGCGCCTGTACCGCGCCTACACCACGCGCGCCTCCGACCAGGCCGAGGGCGATGCCACGCGCTTTGACAATGGCGCACTGATCCGGGAAATCCTGGCACTGCGCCAGGAAGAAGCGCAGCTGCTGGGCTACGTGAACTTTGGCGAAGTGTCCGTGGTGCCCAAGATGGCCGATTCGCCCACCCAGGTGGTCGGCTTTTTGCGCGACCTGGCCCGCCGCGCCCGCCCCCATGCCGAGAAGGACGTGGCCGACCTGCGCGCCTTTGCTGCAGAGCACCTGGGCCTCTCCAACCCGCAGGCCTGGGACTGGCCCTACATCTCCGAAAAGCTCAAGGAAGCGCGCTACGCCTTCAGCGAACAGGAGGTCAAGCAGTACTTCACGGCGCCGCGCGTGCTCGCAGGGCTGTTCCACATCATCGAGACTCTGTTCGACGTGACGATCCGCCGCGACCAGGCGCCCGTGTGGCACCCGGCCGTGGCGTTCTACCGCATCGAACGCGGCGGCCAGCTGGTGGGCCAGTTTTACCTGGACCAGCCCGCCCGCCCCGGCAAACGCGGCGGTGCCTGGATGGACGACGTGCGCACTCGCTGGCTGCGCCCCGACAACGGCCAGCTGCAAACCCCGGTGGCCCACCTGGTGTGCAATTTTGCCGACGGCGTGGATGGCAAGCCTGCGCTGCTCACGCACGACGACGTCATCACCCTGTTCCACGAGTTTGGCCACGGCCTGCACCACCTGCTCACGCAGGTCAGCGAGCGCGATGTCTCGGGCATCGGCGGCGTGGAGTGGGACGCGGTCGAGCTGCCCAGCCAGTTCATGGAGAACTTCTGCTGGGAATGGAGCGCACTGCAGCGCATGACGGCGCATGTGGACACGGGCGCACCGCTGCCCCGTGCGCTGTTCGACAAGATGCTGGCGGCCAAGAACTTCCAGAGCGGCATGCAGACGCTGCGCCAGATCGAATTTGCGCTGTTCGACATGCTGCTGCACACCGAGCACGACCCGGCACAGGACTTCCTGCCCCTGCTCGACCTGGTGCGCTCGGAGGTTGCCGTGCTGCAGCCGCCCGCCTTCAGCCGCACGGCGCACACCTTCAGCCACATCTTTGCCGGGGGGTACGCTGCCGGGTACTACAGCTACAAATGGGCCGAGGTGCTCTCCGCCGACGCCTATGCCGCGTTCGAGGAAACCGCCCAACCCGACGGCAGCCACAACCCCGACACGGGCCGCCGCTACCGCGAAACCATCCTCGAAGCCGGTGGCAGCCGCCCGGCCATGGAATCCTTCAAGGCCTTCCGTGGTCGCGAACCGAGCTTGGATGCGCTGCTGCGCCACCAGGGCATGGCATGATAAAAAGTGAGCTGGCTGCGCTTGTCATCATTGGTTTTCAGGCACTTTTGTGCCTTGAACACCCGTGAATCAAGCGCAAGCAGCTATCCATACTGAAGCAAACCCACCGGAGGCCCCATGTCCGTTGCCCGCCTTGCCGCCCTCGCCGCCTGCGCCACCGGCGCATTGCTAGCCACCGCCACACAGGCCCAGCAGGTACACCGCATCGTGGGCCCTGACGGCAAGGTCACCTTTTCGGACCGTGCGCCCGAAGACAAGAAGGCCCAGAGCACCGTGCTCTCCACCGCGTCCGGCGGCGCCGCCAGCAACCCGGCCCTGCCCTCGGAGCTGCGCCAGATAGCCAGCCGCTTTCCGGTGACGCTGTACACCGGTGAGAGCTGCAGCCCCTGCCAGCAAGCCCGCCAACTGCTGGTGCAGCGCGGCGTGCCCTTCACGGAGCGCAGCGTCAACACCAACGACGACCTGGACGCCCTGCGCCGCCTCAGCGGGGAATCCGCCCTGCCCTTTGGCACCATCGGGCGCCAGCAGCTCAAGGGCTTCTCCGACGCCCAATGGACGCAGTACCTCGACGCCGCAGGCTACCCCGCGCAATCGCGCCTGCCCAAGGGTTACACACAGCCCGCCGCCACGCCCCTGGCACCCGCCAAGGCCCCGACAGCATCGGCGCCCGATGCGCCGCAGGAAGCCGCGTCCGCACCCACTGGGCGTCCGCGGCGCCAGGCACCTCCGCCGCCTCCCCCTGGTGCGCCCACGCCCTCCAACCCAGCGGGCATCCGCTTTTGAAGGCAGGGTTCAGAAGTTCAGGGTCTTGACGCCCTGGGCCGTGCCCAGAAGGCAGACCTGCGCTTTCTGGTGCGCAAAAATACCGACCGTCACCACACCGGGCCACTGGTTGATCTGCGACTCCAGCGCCAGCGGGTCGGTGATGTGCAAACCCGTCACATCCAGAATGTGCTGACCGTTGTCCGTCACCAGGGGCTGGCCGTCCTTCAGGCGCAGCGTGGCCTGGCCGCCCAGCGCCGCAAAGCGCCGCGCCACATGGGCCGTGGCCATGGGGATCACCTCCACGGGCAGCGGAAAGCGGCCCAGCGTATCCACCAGCTTGGACTCGTCGGCAATGCAGACAAACTGGCGCGCCAGCGCAGCCACGATCTTCTCGCGCGTGAGCGCCGCACCGCCGCCCTTGACCATGTGGCCCTGGCCGTCGATCTCGTCGGCGCCGTCGATGTACACGCCCAGTTGCTCCACCTCGTTGGCATCCAGCACAGCAATGCCGATGGCGCGCAGGCGCTCGGTGCTGGCCACCGAACTGGACACCGCGCCGCGCACCTGGTCCTTGACCGTGGCGAGCGCATCGATGAACTTGTTGACCGTAGAGCCCGTGCCCACGCCCACAATGTCGCCAGGCACCACGTAGCGCAGCGCAGCCTGGCCCACCAGGGCCTTGAGTTCGTCTTGGGTGAGGGGGGTAGATGTCGTCATGGGAGAAAATCGGGGGTGAACCCTCAATTATCCCCATGTCACTGATCCCCTACGCCCTCACCCGCCCCTTTCTGTTCGGCCTGGACCCCGAAGCCGCCCACGACCTGACCATGGACATGCTCGCGCGTGGCCAGGGCACGCCGCTGCAATGGGCCTGGTGCAATGAAACGGTACACGACCCCATCGAGCTGGCAGGCCTGCGCTTTCCCAATCGCGTGGGCCTGGCCGCCGGGCTGGACAAAAACGCGCGCTGCATCGACGCGCTGGGTGCCATGGGCTTTGGCTTTGTCGAGGTTGGCACCGTCACACCCAAAGGGCAGCCCGGCAACCCCAAGCCGCGCATGTTCCGCCTGCCCGAGGCACGCGCACTCATCAATCGCCTGGGCTTCAACAACGACGGGCTGGACGCCTTTCTGCACAACGTGCAGCAGGCCCAGTTCCGCCGCCAGCAGAAGCACCCCATGCTGCTGGGCCTGAACATCGGCAAGAACGCCGCCACGCCCATCGAGGACGCCACGCGCGATTACCTCACCTGCCTGGACGGCGTGTACCCGCATGCCGACTACGTCACCGTCAACATCAGCTCACCCAACACCAAGAACCTGCGCGCGCTGCAAAGCGACGCAGCGCTCGACGGCCTGCTGGAAGCGATTGCCGAGCGCCGCGAGCAACTGGCGCAGCAACACGCCCGCGCCGACGGCGCGCAGCGGCGCGTGCCCTTGTTCGTGAAAATCGCTCCCGACCTGGACGAAGATCAGGTCGCCGTGATCGCCGCCACCCTGCAGCGCCACGGCATGGACGGCGTGGTGGCCTCCAACACCACCATCGGCCGCAGCGCCGTGCAGGGCATGCGCCACGCAGAGGAAACCGGCGGCCTGAGCGGCGCCCCAGTGCTGGAGCCCAGCAACAAGGTGATCCGCCTGCTGCGCGCCACGCTGGGCAACGGCTTCCCCATCATCGGCGTGGGCGGCATCCTGAGCGCAGAAGACGCACTGAGCAAAATCCGCGCGGGCGCGGACGTGGTGCAGATCTACACCGGTCTGATCTACGAAGGCCCGGCGCTGGTGCAGCGCGTGGCCAGGGCGATCAAGGCGGCAGGTTAACGCCCGCCCCGCAACTGCATCAACAGCGGCAGAACCACACCCGCCCAGCGCACCAGGCGGCGCGGGCCGGCCACGGCGGCGCCGGCGGCCACCAAGGCCAGGGCCAGGGGGTGGTCCTTGGCAAAGGCCAGCGCGCGCTGGGCCAGGGGTTCGGCGGCATTCATCACGGCTTGCTGGCGGGCCAGTTCGCGTTCTTGCTGCCGCTCCTGGCGGCGCGCGCGCAGGCGCTGGCGCTGCGCAGCCATGCGTTCGCGCAGTTGGCCCTTGCGCTCGGCAATGCTCTGGGGCGTGAGTGGGAGGTTGGGCTCGGTCACAACTGCTCCTTGATCTCGCGCCAGTCGCGCAGCAATTCCTCACGCGTCAGCGCAAAGGCATTGCTGGCGGCGTTGGCCACACGCACCAGGGCCGCCAGCGCCACCCCCCAGGCCAGCAGCCAGCCCACGGCCAGCAGCCAGGCCACCAGGGTGCGGTGCGGGCTGTCCCAGAACTGCACCAGTAGCGCCACGGACAACAGCGTCAGCGCCACCACCATGAGTCCACCCACGGCCAGCGTGAGCAGCAGCAACTGGCGCAGGCGGGCCTTTTGCTCATGCCATTCCAGCCGGGCCAGTTCGGCGCGGTCCTCGATGGCGATGGCGCCTTCCAGCGCGGCGGCACGCCAGCGCAGGACGAAGGCTTCCAGACCCAGCAGCGAGATCCAGTTCATGCGTTCAGCGGCGTGCCAGGAGGAAACCCACCAGCGCGCCCACCGCCAGCGCGGCACCGGCCACGCGCCAGGGTTCGTCGTGCGCATAGCGGTCGGCGGCACGGGCGGCGTCCTTGGCCTGGTTGGCGGCTTCCTGGGCGGCGCGGATGGCGGCATCGCGCACGTTGTGCATGCCCTCGTCCAGGCGGTCACGCAGTGCCTTGATCTCGGGCACGCTGTCCAGGTTCTTGTTGGCCATGAGCGTGCGCATTTCGGAAACAAGCTTTTCCAGTTCGGTCTGGGTGCTGTGCAGGGAATCGGTGGTCTGAGTCGTCATACATGCCTTTCGGTGGAACGTTGGAAACTATGCATGCCACACAACACAGGGCTGTGCGCCAGAGTGGTTCATCTTAACGACCCCCGCAGCGCCCAGCGTAAAAAACTGTGGCCCACGCAAGGACATCAGGCCACGATTTGCGCCACGTGCTCACCCAGGGCCAGTGCGCTGGTGAGCCCCGGCGACTCGATGCCAAACAGGTTGACCAGGCCCGGCACGCCATGCGCGGCAGGCCCCTGGACCACGAAGTCGGTGATGGCGGCCCCTTGCGCATCGAACACCTTGGGCCGAATGCCCGCGTAACCAGGCTCCAGCGCCCCGTCGCGCAGACCGGGCCAGTACTTGCGCACCTCGGCGTAGAAGACCTGGCCGCGTGCCGGGTCCACGGCCAGGTCGTCGGGGGTCTCCACCCACTGCACGTCGGGCCCAAAGCGTGCCTGGCCGCCCAGATCCAGCGTCAGGTGCACGCCCAGACCAGCGGCCTCGGGCACGGGGTAGATCAGACGCGAGAACGGCGCACGGCCTGCCAGCGTGAAATAGTTGCCCTTGGCGTAGCGCGGCCGCGGCACATGCACAGCGTCCAGCCCCTGGGTGCGCAGCGCCAGTGCGGGCGCCGCCAGCCCGGCGGCGTTGACCACCGTGGTGGCCTGCAGGTGTGCACCATCATTCGCTATTATATTGATAGCACCTTGCGCACATTCCATATGCGCTACCGTCGAATTGACGGCCAAGATTCCGCCGGCTTGCTCTACATCTGCCAGCAGGCTCAGCATCAGCGCATGGCTGTCCACAATGCCGGTATCGGGCGAGTGCAATGCAGCCACGCATTCGAGGGCGGGCTCCAGGGCACGCGCTGCGTCGCGCTCCAGCCATTGCAGTGCCACGCCATTGCCCAGGGCATGCGCCTGTACGGCGCGCAGGGATTCGCGCTGCGCATCGGCGGTGGCCACCACCAGCTTGCCGCAGCGCTGGTGGGGAATGGCGCGCTCGGCGCAATAGGCGTACAGCAGCCCGCGCCCCTGCACGCACAGCCGCGCCTTGAGCGAACCCTGCGGGTAATACAGCCCGGCGTGGATGACCTCGCTGTTGCGCGCGCTGGTGCCTGTGCCAAAGGTGGGGGCGGCCTCCAGCACCAGCACCTCGCGACCGCGCAAGGCCAGTGCACGGGCCACGGCCAGGCCCACCACGCCGGCGCCCACCACCACGCAATCGACTTGCTCTGCCATGGTGGGTCAGCCCTCAAAGCCTTCCAGCACGTTCACCGCGTTGGTGCCCAGCTCGGCCGCGGCATAGCCACCCTCCAGCACGAACACGGTGGGCAGGCCCAGCCGCGCCAGGCGCTGCCCCAGGCGCAGAAAATCCGCCGAGGCCAGGGCAAAGCGCGAGATCGGGTCGCCCTCGAACGTATCGAGCCCGAGCGAGACCACCAGCGCTTCTGCGCCATAGGCGGAAATGCGCGCACAGGCCTGCTCCAGCGCGCCGAACCACGCCTGCACGCTGCTGCCCGCCGCCAGCGGCAGGTTGAGGTTGCAGCCCGCCCCGGAGCCCTCGCCCGTTTCATCGGCATGACCCAGGTAGAACGGGTATTCGGTGCGCGGGTCGCCGTGGATGCTGACGAACAACACATCCGCGCGGTCGTAGAAGATGCTTTGCGTGCCGTTGCCGTGGTGGTAGTCCACGTCCAGCACGGCGACTCGGGCCGCGCCCTGGTCGCGCAGCCACTGCGCGGACACGGCGGCGTTGTTGAGCAGGCAGTAGCCGCCCATGAAGTCCGGCCCCGCATGGTGGCCCGGCGGGCGCGTGCAGCAGAAGGCCGCGCGTGCACCGGCCGCCACGCGCGCCGCTGCGCTGGCGGCGGCATCGGCACCGGCCTTGGCGGCCTGCCAGCTGCCGGCGGCCAGCGGCGTGCCGTTGTCCATGGAATACAGGCCCAGCCGGGCGACGAAGTTGTCCGGCTCGATGTCGCTGCGCAGGGTGCGCACGGGCCAGACCGAGGGGAAGGGTTGCACCTGGGCATTGGCCGGGTCCAGCGCCAACCATTGCGCCCATGCCGTCTGCAGGAACTGCAGGTAGCGCGGCGCATGGATGCGCGCGAGCACAGCGCTGCTGTCCTGGTCGGGCACGAGCAGCGCGTGGCCGCGCTCGGTCAGGCGGGATTCGACGTAGTCGGCGCGCGCCGGTTTTTCGAAGCACGGCACGCGCTCGCCCCGGAAGAACTCATGCACCGGGGCGTGCAGGTGGTGCAGCGGGTTGTGGAAGGTGATCATGCGCCGAGTGTAAAAGCCGGCGCCAACCACTTACGCGATTTCAGCCCAAGGCTGGGGCCGCGCGCCGTCTGCAAACAGCGGGTGTGCCTGCGCCTCCTCCAGCGTGAGCACCGGGGTCACGCAGGCATCCCTCTGCGCGAAGCGCTCGCTCCACACCGCCAGCGGCTGCGAGGCGACGAGCTGCGCCACCTCGGCACGCAGCGCCGCGCAGTCGGGCGAGCCCGGCAACTGGCCGCGCTGCCAGTGGCGCTGAACCCAGTCGGGGCGGCCGAAGACCTCGCAGGCCGCCTTCCAGAACTTGAACTCCAGCGCCCCCACGGCCAGGTGGCGCCCGTCCAGCGTGGCGTAGAGGTTGTAGCAGGGCAGCACGCCGTTGAGCAGATCCTCGCCCGCGCCGGGGCGGCGCCCCAGCAGCGGTGCCAGCATGGCGCCCGTGGCCTGGGGCATGACCAGCTGGGCGTGCAGGCCATGGGCCATGCTCACGTCCAGGTGCCGGCCCTGCCCGGTGCGCTGCATCTCGAATACCGCCGCCAGCACGGCGATGCAGGCCATGGCGCTGCCGCCCGCTAGGTCGCCCCACTGCACGTTGGACAGCGCCAGCTCGCCCGTGGGGGCACGCATCTGGTCCAGCACGCCCGACAGCGCCATGAAGTTCAGGTCGTGCCCCGCCTTCTGCGCCCAGGGTCCGTGCTGGCCGTAGCCGGTGATGGACACCATCACCAGGCGCGGGTTCAGCGCGCGCAGCGTGGCCGCATCCAGCCCCAGGCCCTGCAGCACACCGGGGCGGAAGCTGTCGAGCAGCACGTCGGCCTCCTGCACCCAGGCGCGCAGGCGATTCAGATCAGCGCTGCTGCGGAAGTCGATGGTGCGGCAGTCCTTGCCGTGGTTGAGCGCCTCGAACAGCGCCACCAGCGGTCGCGCCGGGTCGCCCTCGGGCGGCTCCACCTTGACGATGGTGGCGCCCAGGTCGGCCAGCAGGCGCGTGGCGAACGGCCCGGGCAGGTTGCGCGTGAGGTCGAGCACGCGCAGGCCGGACAGCAGTGGGGGCATGGCCATGTCCGTCACAACCCGAGTTGTTTGGAAATGATCTCGTTCATGATCTCGTGCGTGCCGCCGCCGATCGAGAGGATGCGGTTGTCGCGGTACAGGCGCTCGACCAGCGACTCACGCATGTAGCCCATGCCGCCAAAGATCTGCACCGCCTCATCCGTGACCATGGTGGACACCGAGGTGGCGAAGTTCTTGGCCATGGAGACCTCGGCGATGGCCGACTCGCCCGCCTGCATGCGCGCGGCGCAGCGGTAGGTGTATTCGCGCGCCACGTTCACCTGCGTGGCCATCTCGGCCAGCTTGTGGCGGATGACCTGGTGTTTGGACAGCGGCTTGCCGAAGGTGGTGCGCTCCTTCACGTAGGCCAGGCATTGCTCCAGCGCGAGCTGCGCCGTCATGTAGGCCATGATGGCCAGGCTCAGGCGCTCGGCCTGGAAGTTGGCCATGATGGTGAAGAAGCCCGAGTTCTCCGGCCCCAGCAGGTTTTCCACCGGAACGCGGCAGTCCTGGAAGAACAGCTCGGCCGTGTCCGAGGCCCACCAGCCCATCTTCTTGAGATTGCGCCCCACGGTGAAGCCCGGCGTACCCTTCTCGATCAGCAGCAGCGAGACGCCGCCAAAACCCGCCTCGCCCGTGCGCACGGCCACGGTGTAGTAGTCGGCGCGCGCGCCCGAGGTGATGAAGGTCTTGGAGCCGTTGACCACGTAGTGGTCGCCGTCGCGCACCGCGCGGGTCTTGAGGTTGGCCACATCCGAGCCGCCACTGGGCTCGGTGATGGCCAGGGCGATGATCTTCTCGCCCGCGAGCACCTGCGGTACCACGCGTGCCTTGAGCGCCTCCGAGCCCGTGCGCCAGACCGGCGGCAGGCCGATGTCCAGCGAGCCCAGGCTGGCGACGAAGCCGCCCGAGCCGCTGCGCATCAGTTCCTCGCTGGCGGCCACCTTCAGGAACACGTCCTGCTCGCCCGAGCCGCCGAACTCGGTGGGGTGGCCGATGCTCAGCAAGCCCAGGCCGCCCGCCTGTGGGTAGATCTCGCGCGGGAAAGCACCCGCCTCTTCCCATTCGTCGATGTGCGGCTTGACGGCCTCGTTGACGAAGCGGCGCATGGTGTCACGCACCATGCCGTGGGTCTCGTTGAAGTAGTCCACGTACGCGCTGGCGAGGGCGGGATCACGCATCCTGGAACCTCGCGTTTTCCTGCGCCATCTGGACCAGAATGGCCGCGGGCTCGAAGCGTGCGCCATGCTGCCGCGCCAGTTCACGCGAGCGCGCTACGAAGCGCTGGACGCCCATGGCGTTGATGAACTGCAGCGCCCCGCCCTGGTGCGGCGCGAAGCCCCAGCCGAAGATGGAGCCGATGTTGGCGTCGGCCACCGAGCGCACCACGTTTTCCTCGAAGCAGCGCGCGGCCTCGTTGGCCTGGATGAACATCAGCCGGTCCACCAGCTCCTGCTGCGCGGGCTGGTCGGCGCGCGGCGGGTAGAGCGTGGTCAGCTCCGGCCACAGGCTCTTTTCCTTGCCCTGGTAGTCGTAAAAGCCCTTGCCGGCCTTCTTGCCGACGCGGCCCAGCTCGGCGCACAGCTTGCGCAGCACGGCCTCTCCGGGGTGCGTGGGGTAGCTCTTGCCCTCGGCCTCCAGGTCGCGGCGTGTCTGGTCGCTCACGTGCAGCGACAGGCTCAGCGATACCTCGTCCTGCAAGGCCAGCGGCGGCATGGGCATGCCGGCCTTGACGCCCGCCACCTCGATGGAGCGCGGGTGCACGCCCTCGGCCAGCATGGCGATGCCCTCCATCACGTAGGTGGCGAACACGCGCGAGGTGTAGAAGCCCCGGCTGTCGTTGACCACGATGGGCGTCTTGCCGATCTGCAGAACGTAGTCGAAACCGCGCGCCAGCGTGGCGTCCGAGGTTTTCTCGCCCACGATGATCTCGACCAGCGGCATCTTGTCCACGGGCGAGAAGAAATGCAGGCCGATGAAGTGCGCAGGGCGGCGGCTCACCTGGGCCAGGCCGGTGATGGGCAGCGTGGAGGTGTTGGACGCGAACACCGCGTCCTCACCAATGACCGCCTCGGCCAACTTGGTGCAGTCGGCCTTGATGGCGCGGTCCTCGAACACGGCCTCGACCACCAGGTCGCAGCCCTGCAGGTCTTCGTAGCGCGTGGTGGGCCGGATGCGCGCGAGCAGCGCATCGCGTTTCTCCTGCGTGGTCTTGCCGCGCGACAGGGCCTTGTCCAGCAGGCCCTGCGAGTAGGCCTTGCCCTTGTCGGCGTTCTCTTGCGTGGTGTCGAGCAGCACCACGTCGATACCAGCCTTGGCCGATACGTAGGCAATGCCCGCGCCCATCATGCCCGCGCCCAGAATGCCGACCTTTTTCACCTTGCCCTGTGGCTGGCTGGCGGGGCGTGACTGGCCCTTCTTGATGGCATTGAGCTGGTACCACAGGGTGCCGATCATGTTCTTGCTGACCTGCGAGACGATGCAGGCCGCGAAGTAGCGCGACTCGACCTGCAGCGCGTTGTCGATGTCGAGCAGGCAGCCCTCGAACAGGCAGCTCATGATGTGCGTGATGGCCGGGTAGTTGCCATGCGCCTTGGCGTTGGCCATGGAGGGCGCGATGGCCAGCATCTGCACCACGGACGGGCTTTTGCTGTCGCCGCCGGGGATGCGGAAGCCTTTGGCGTCCCAGGGCTGCACGGGCTTGGGGTTGGCCAGGCACCAGTCACGCGCCTTTTGCAGCAGCTCCTCGCGCGTGGCGGCCAGTTCGTTGACGATGCCCAGGCCCTTGGCCTTGGCGGGGCTCAGCTCCGTGCCCTGGGTGATGAGTTCAAAGCTCTTCTGGATGCCGATCAGGCGCGGCAGGCGCTGCGTGCCACCGGCACCGGGCAGCAGGCCCAGCTTGACCTCGGGCAGGCCGATCTTGGCCTTGGGGTCGTCGATGGCAAAGCGGGCGTGGCAGGCCAGCGCCAGTTCCAGGCCACCGCCCAGCGTGGTGCCGTTGAGGGCGGCCACCACGGGCTTGCCGCATTTCTCCATGCGGCGCAGCAGGGCCTTGAGCTCTTCGCCCAACTGGAAGGCCTGCTCCACCGTGGTGATCTGGCTCAGCTGGTCGATGTCGGCGCCCGCGATGAAGCTGGACTTGCCCGAGGTGAGCACCAGACCTTTGAGGCCCTCTTCCTGCTCCAGGCGCTCCAGCAGCGTGGCAAAGCGGCCCAGCAGCTCAGGCGTGAGCACGTTCATGGCGCGGCCGGGCTGGTCGAAAGTGACCAGACCGACGCCGCTGGCGTCCACTTCGAAAGTGACGGAATCTTGCTGTGTCATGGGTTCGCCTCGTTCAAACGCGTTCGATGATGGTGGCGATGCCCATGCCGGCACCGACGCACAGGGTGGCCAGGGCCGTGGATTGGCCGGTACGCTCCAGCTCGTCCAGCGCCGTGCCCAGGATGATGGCGCCCGTGGCGCCCAGCGGGTGGCCCATGGCAATGGCGCCGCCGTTGACGTTCACGCGGTCCAGCTGCACACCCAGGTCGCGCGCCGTCTTCATGGGCACGGTGGCAAAGGCTTCGTTCACCTCCCACAGGTCGATGTCCGACACCGCCATGCGCGCCTTGGCCAGGGCCTTGCGCACGGCGGGCGTGGGGCCGGTCAGCATGATGGTGGGCTCGGAGCCGATGACGGAGCACATGCGCACCTTGGCGCGCGGCTTGAGGCCGGCCTTGTCGCCTGCTGACTTGCTGCCCAGCAGCATCAGCGCCGCGCCATCGACGATGCCCGAGGAGTTGCCCGCGTGGTGGTGGTGGTGGATTTTCTCGATGGTGGTGTACTTGTCCAGCGCGGTGGAATCAAAGCCCATGCTGCCCATCATCTCGAACGAGGGGTTGAGCTTGGCCAGCGATTCGACCGAGGTGCCGGGGCGCACGGTCTCATCGCGGTCCAGCATCACCATGCCATTGATGTCCGTGACCGGCACGATGGAGCGCGCAAAGCGCCCTTCGGCCTGGGCCTGCGCGGCACGGCGGTGCGACTCGGCGGCGAAGGCGTCCAGATCGGCGCGGCCAAAGCCTTCCAGCGTGGCGATCAGGTCCGCGCTGATGCCCTGCGGAATGAAGGCCGTGCCGCTGTTGACGCGCGGGTCCATGACCCAGGCGCCGCCGTCGCTGCCCATGGCCCAGCGGCTCATGGACTCCACGCCGCCCGCAACGACCATGTCTTCCATGCCCGACATGATCTTGGCCGTGGCCAGGTTGACGGACTCCAGGCCCGAGGCACAGAAGCGCGACTGCGTCACGCCCGCCACGGTTTGCGACCAGCCCGCATCCAGCACGGCGGTGCGGGCAATGTCGGCGCCCTGCTCGCCCACAGGCGTGACGCAGCCCAGCACCAGGTCATCGACCAGCGCCGTGTCGAGCCGGTTGCGCGCCTGCAGCGCCTGCAGCAGCGTGCGCAGCAGCCACACGGGTGTGGCCTGGTGCAGGCTGCCGTCTTTCTTGCCCTTGCCGCGCGGCGTGCGCACGGCGTCGTAAATATAGGCTTCGGTCATGGAAGCTCCTTGGTGAATGGTTGGATGGACTGGGCTGGCGTCACAGGAAGCGCGAGGCCAGCTCCTTCATGATTTCGTTGGTGCCGCCGTAGATGCGCTGCACGCGCGCGTCGGCATACAGCCGGGCGATGACGTATTCCTTCATGTAGCCATAGCCGCCGAAGAGCTGCAGGCACTCGTCGATCAGCTTGCACTGGTTGTCGGATATCCAGTACTTGATGAGGGCCGCGCGCTCCACGCCCAGCTCGCCCTTGAGGTGCGCCACCATGGCCGCATCGACCAGCGCGCGCGAGGCCATCAGCAGCGCCTGGCATTCGGCCAGCTTGAAGCGCGTGTTCTGGAAGGAGAAGATGGGCTTGCCGAACGCCTGGCGCTCCTTGGTGTAGGCCAGCGTCTCCTGCATGGCCAGCTCCATGGCGGCAATACCGGCCAGGGCCACGATCAGGCGCTCCTGCGGCAGCTCCTGCATGAGCTGGATGAAACCCATGCCCTCCTGCCCGCCCAGCAGGTTGGCCGCAGGCACCACCACGTCGTCGAAGAACAGCTCCGAGGTGTCCTGCGCATCCATGCCCAGCTTGTCAAGGTTGCGGCCCCGGCGGAAACCCTGCACCTCATCGGTCTCGACGACCATCAGCGACATGCCCTGCGCGCCCTGGTCCTTGTTGGTCTTGCAGACCACGATGACGAGGTTGGCGAGCTGGCCGTTGGTGATGAAAGTCTTGCTGCCGTTGATGCGGTAGCTGTCGCCCTCCTTGAGGGCCGTGGTGCGCACACCCTGCAGGTCGGAGCCCGTGCCGGGCTCGGTCATGGCGATGGCGCCAATCAGTTCGCCCGTGGCCAGGCGCGGCAGCCAGCGCTTTTTCTGTTCTTCGGTGCCGTGGTGCAGGATGTAGGGCGCCACGATGCCCGAGTGCAGCGAGCCGCCAAAGCCGGAAATGCCCGCCGCGCCCTGGGCCAGGATCAGCACGGCCTCATGGCCGAAATCACCGCCTGCGCCGCCGTATTCCTCGGGCATGGACGCGCACAGAAAGCCATTGGCCCCGGCCTCTTCCCAGGCACTGCGGTCCATCATGCCGGCATGGCGCCAGGCTTCATCCTTGGGAGCCCATTGCTCCTTGAAAAAACGGCTGGCCGTGTCGAACAGCATCTGGTGCTCGTCGGTCATCCAGGCGGCGGCGAAGTTGTGAATGGCCACAGAAAGGCTCCTTGCAAATAATCGGTCCCAAAACGCTTGCCTGCAGGCTGATCAGGGATCCACGGTAATCAGCATTACCCATCTGATTACTGGGGAAAACCATGATATTTGGCCTGACTCGGCAGGTGTGCGATCCGTTTTTGTGAGTCAATGAACGGGTAACGCAACAGTTCGCATAGTGACCAATACGGAACCATTGCGCAAGGTGACGCAACTGCGTTTCACTGCCAACATCACCATTTGGTAATATCAATTTCCATGTCGGAAAGCCATCGTCCCGAAGCCAGCCCAGGCACCGCAGAGTTCTCCCCCAAGGCACCCCTGACTGCCATGCGCAGCGACACGCTCGCCCGCGTGGAAAAAGCGGTGCTGGACCTGTTTTCCAGCCGCGACTTCCACGAAGTGAGCCTGCACGACGTGGCCCGCAGCGCCAACGTATCACTGCAGACCATCTACAAATACTTCGGGAGCAAGGAAGCGCTGGTGTACAGCATGCTCGACATCATGCTGGGACGCCTGGCCGAGCGCATGATCGACCACCTGCAGGGCATCGACGACGCGCGCGAGCGCCTGCGCAAAACCTGCTGGGTCACGCTGGACTACATGGACAAACACCCGGCCGTCATGTTGCTGATGTTCACCGCCGTGCCCGTGTCGCGGCACAAGAACATCGGCATTTACGAGAGCCCGGAACTGATGAGCGCCTTTCTGGGTGTGTTCAAGGACGGCCAGGCACGCGGCGTCCTGAACGACCGGGTGTCCAGCAAGGTGTTGCTGGACGTGTTCATGGGCATCGTCGGTCGCGTGGTGCTGATGCACATCGTGCGTGGCGAAAAACGCCCTTTGACCGCACAGTTCGATGAGCTGTTTCACATCCTGTGGCGGGCGATGTCAGCCGACTGAATCCTCCTTGACCACTCCTGCCGGCCCCCACAGTGAACGCCGGGGCGTTTGCCAACACGCGCTAAAAGTAGAATCTCGCCCTCATGCCCGCTCCAGACGCCAGCCCTCAGCATTCCCCCAGCACCAGTTCTGCGGCCCCTGACGAGCCATTGCGCGCGCGGCTGGGGCGCCTGTCGGTGTATTTCGGTCTGCACCACCGATGGGCCTGGACGGCTGCCGTGCTTGCCACATTGGCCGTGGGCATTACCGAACCCCTCATTCCCGCGCTCCTCAAACCTTTGCTGGACCAAGGCTTTACCCAGGGCACGCTGCAGCTCTGGATGGTTCCAGCGGCCATCATGGGCATTTTTCTGGTGCGCGGGCTGTCCCAGTTTGTCGGGCAATACGCCCTGGCCCGCATTGCCAACGAAGGCATGCTGGCACTGCGTCGGCAGCTTTTTGACCGTTTGCTGGCGGCTGAACTGGGACTGTTCACGCGCCAGTCAGCCAGCAGCCTGTCCAACACCGTGGTCTATGAAGTTCAGACCGGTGCGTCCCTTATCGTCCAGGCGCTGCTGAGCATTTCGCGCGATGGCTTCACCCTGGTCGCGTTGCTGGTGTATCTGCTGTACCTGAACTGGCAGCTCACGCTCATCGTCGCGGTGGTCGTGCCCGGCGTGGCGTGGATCATGAAGACCCTCTCGCGGCGCCTGTACCACCTGACCAAGAGCGGCCAACAGGCCACCGACGAACTGGCCTATGTGGTCGAGGAAAACGTGCTCGCCCACCGCATGGTGCGCCTGCATGGGGCGCAGCCCGCACAGGCCAAGCGATTCGATGCGCTCAGCCGCAGGCTGCGTGGTTTGGCGATCAAATCCACCATCGCCTCCTCGGCCATGACGCCGCTGACCCAACTGCTGGCCGCTGCAGCCCTGTCCACCGTGATTTGCGTGGCCTTGTGGCAAAGCCGCGGTGTTGGCGCTGCCGCCCAGGACGTGACCGTGGGCGGCTTTGTGGCCTTCATCACGGCCATGCTGATGCTCATTGCCCCTATCCGCCGCCTGGCAGACGTTGCCAGCCCCCTGACACGCGGCGTGGCAGCGCTGGAGCGCGGCCTGAACCTGCTGGGCCACGCCCCTGCCGAGACTGGCGGCAGCCACGCCCCCGGCCACGCGCGCGGTGCCATCACGCTGCGCGGGGTGCGCGTGGCCTTTGCAGCCGACCAGGCGCCCGCGCTGAGTGGTGTCGATCTGCAGGTGCAGCCCGGTGAGGTGGTGGCCCTGGTCGGCCCCTCTGGCGCAGGCAAGACCACGCTGGTGAACCTGCTGCCACGTTTTGTGCAGCACAGCGCAGGCGAGGTGCTGCTGGACGACCACCGCGTGCAGGACTGGGACCTGACGGCGCTGCGCGCGCAGTTCGCCCTGGTGAGCCAGGACGTGGTGATGTTCAACGACAGCATTGCCGCCAACGTGGCGCTGGGTCAGGATGTGGATCTGCAACGCGTGCACGAATGCCTGGCAGCCGCCAACCTCTCGGCCTATGTGGAAGGTCTGCCCCAAGGGGTGAACACCTTGGTCGGTCACAACGCCACACAGCTCTCGGGCGGCCAGCGCCAGCGCCTGGCCATCGCGCGTGCACTGTACAAGAATGCCCCGATTCTGATCCTGGACGAAGCCACTTCGGCTCTGGACACCGAATCCGAACGCCTGGTACAGGACGCCCTGCAACGGCTCATGCAGGGCCGCACCACGCTGGTGATTGCGCACCGGCTGTCCACCATCGAACATGCCGACCGCGTGGTGGTGATGGAGCGCGGCCGGATTGTGGAACAAGGCACGCACGCAGAGCTGCTGGCCCAGGGCGGCCTGTATGCCCGCCTGCAGGCGCGCCCGCAGGACGAATGAAACGCAGCCGCTGAAAAGCGATCTACCAGCGCCCCCGGTTGGGCTGACGCTGGCGGATGGCTGCGGCGATGAGGTCGGCCATGTCCTTGCGGTTGGCGCGCAGGGCAAAGTCGGCCGCGCTGAGCCCCAACTTGTTCTTGAGCGCCGGGTCGGCCCCCTCCTTGAGCAGCAGCTCTGCCGATTCACGCGTGCCGTAGTGCACCGCCATCATCAGCGGCGTGGTTCCGTTGGGGGATTCCGCATCGATGTAGGCATGGTGCTCCAGCAACAGGGCGATGACCTCGGGTTGCTGCGGTGTGGTGCCCGTGGCCGCGTAGTGCAGCGGCGTCCAGCCGGCTTTGTTCACGTCGGCCTCGCGTTCGATCAGACTGCGCACGGCCTGCACCAGGCCGCGCAGGGCAGCGATCATCAAGGGGCTCTCGTCCTGCGTGTTGCGGGCATCCACCTGCAGGCCACGGGCCTGCAACAGGGCATCGAACACCTTGAACGAACCGTTCTGCAGGGCGAGCGTCAGACCGACCTGCCCCTTGGGATCGCGCGTGTTGGGATCGAAGCCACGTTGCAGCAGCGCATTGATGGTGCCAGGGTCATCGCGCACCACGGCAACAAAGAAGTCTTCGTAGGAACCGGCCCGCACCGGCAGGCAGGCCGCACAGGCCAGGGCCAGCAGGCTGCGGCGCGCCAAGGTCAACGCGCTCATGGCTGCACCACGCCCTTGAACAGGCACTCGAAGTTGCGGCCCGTGGCCTCGGCCACGGTCTCCACGGCCATGCCGCGCACGGCGGCAATCTGGCGTGCCACTTCGGGCACGTAGGCGGGGCTGTTGGTCTTGCCTCGGTAGGGCACGGGCGCCAGGTAGGGGCTGTCGGTTTCGATGAGCATGCGATCCATGGGAACAAAGGCGGCCACATCGCGCAGGTCTTGCGCGTTGCGGAAGGTGATGATGCCCGAGAACGAAATGTAGTAGCCCAGGTCGAGTGCTGCGCGCGCCACGGAGGCGGTTTCGGTGAAGCAATGGAACACGCCGCCCGCGCTGGCAGCGCTACCATCCTCGCCCTCTTCGCGCAGGATGCGCAGCGTGTCGTCCGAGGCACTGCGCGTATGGATCACCAGGGGCTTGCCACAGGCGCGCGCGGCACGGATGTGGGTGCGAAAACGCTCGCGCTGCCACTCCAGGTCGGCCACGCTGCGCCCTCCCTTGCGGTCTTCCATGCCGTAGTAGTCCAGCCCGGTTTCGCCGATGGCGACCACGCGCGGCAGGGCCGCGCGGTCCAGCAGGTCTTGCACCGTGGGTTCGGTCACCCCCTCGTTGTCGGGGTGCACGCCCACCGAGCACCAGAAGTTGTCATACCCCGTGGCCAGCGCATGCACGTCGGCAAATTCTTCCATTGTGGTGCAGATGCACAGGGCCCGATCGACCTGCGCCGCCTGCATGGCGGCACGGATGGCAGGCAACTGCTCGGCCAGTTGCGGAAAGGTGAGGTGGCAATGCGAATCGGTGAACATGACTGGCTCAAAAAACAAAGCCGACCCGCGCGGACACGGATCGGCAGACAAACAATGCAACGCTCAAATGGTCTGCGTCGGGCGGTCCGAACCCAGCGCTGCGCCGAGGATCTGCTCGATCTTCACCTTGAGCTGGCGCGATTTTTCGTCCTTGGGAAACTGGATGCCCACGCCCTGCGTGCGGTTGCCCCCGGCACGCGCGGGCGTGACCCAGGCCACACGGCCCGCCACCGGGTAGCGCTGTGGGTCGTCAGGCAGCGTCAGCAGCACATACACGTCATCGCCCAAGCGGTATTCGCGCGTGGTGGGCACAAAGATGCCGCCCTCTTCAAAGAACGGAATGTAGGCTGCATGCAAGGCGCCCTTTTCCTTGATGGCCAGCTGCATGACGCTGGGACGGGGCGCTGTGGAGGGGGTGCTCATGGTCTAGCGGACGGTGACGTTGAGGGCGAGTGTAGGGTGTTTCGTGCCTGGGCGACAAGCGCCTCCAGCATCAGGCCTGTGTTGTAGGGATGCTCTGCTGTGCGCGCAGCCTGCAAGAGCGCGCGCGACCAACGGGTCAGCGCTGCCAGCGGAGGCGCTGGCGGCAGGTCGGCGGCGGCAAAGTAGCGCGGCGCGGCACCCACTTGCACAGCCATGAGGTCATGGCAAAGCTTTTGCAGCGCGGTGATGGCCTGCGCCGGGCTGGCCTGCGCCAGCACGGTGGGCACACCGCGCAGCAAGCCCTTGGGAAAGTCGGCCCAGGCCTGCGGTTCCAGGCTGCTGTGGGCCAGTTGCAGTGCATCGTAGGGGCGCCCGCCTGCAGCGCGCAACCAGGCCTGCGCGGCAGGGCCGGACACGCCCTGCGCGGCCAGCCAGGCTTGCATCTGCGCATCATCGGGCCAGGCCATGGCATGGCCCAGGCAGCGGCTGCGGATGGTGGGCAGCAACTGGTGCGCCGCCTCGCTGGCCAGCACAAAACGCACGTCACCGGGCGGCTCCTCCAACGTCTTGAGCAAGGCGTTGGCGGTGACGTGGTTCATCTGCTCGGCCGGGTACACCAGCACGGCCTTGCCCCGGCCGCGCGCGCTGGTGCGCTGGGCGAACTCCACGGCATCGCGCATGGCCTCCACGCGGATCTCGGCGCTGGGCTTGCGCTTCTTGTCGTCGATCTCGGCCTGCGCCTTTTCGGGCAAGGGCCAGCCTTGGGCCAGCATCTCGGTTTCGGGCATGAGCACGCACAGGTCGGCGTGGGTGTGCACGTCGATGGCGTGGCAGCTGGCGCACTGGCCGCAGGCGCTGCCATCCGTTGCCGGGGATTCGCACAGCCACGCGCGCACCAGCTCCAGAGCCAAGGGAAACTGCCCCAGGCCCGAGGGCCCGTGCAGCAGCCAGGCATGGCCACGCTGGGCCAGCAAGTGCGCGCGCTGGGCGGCAATCCAGGGCGGTGGTGCAGCGGTGCTGCCCGACCCCTGGCTCACGCCCCGCCCTCCTGCCCCGGCATGGCGGCCTGTGCCAGCCAACCACGCTGCGCCAGCACCTGCAGCAATTGGGCCCACACTGCATCGCGGGGCTGTGCCGCATCCAGGCGGGCAAAGCGCTGCGGTGCCGCCTGGGCGCGCCGGGCATAGCCCTGGGCCACGCGCGTGAAAAAGGCCTCGTCCTGCGACTCGAACCGGTCGGGCGTGCGGGCCGTGGCCAAGCGCTGTGCCGCCGTGGCCGGGAGCAGATCAAACCAGAAGGTCAGGTCAGGTTCACGCATCAAATCGGGCTGCATGGCAAGCCCCGTCTGCGCCATGCGCTCCAATATCGATAGCAAATCCCAATCGAAGCCACGCCCACCGCCCTGGTAGGCAAAGGTGGCATCGGTGTAGCGGTCGCACAGCACCACCTCGCCCCGGGCCAGCGCAGGCTCGATGACCTGGCGCAGGTGGTCGCGCCGGCCGGCAAACACCAGCAGCGCCTCGGTGAGCGCATCCATGGGTTCGCCCAGCAGCAGCGTGCGCAGCTTTTCGGCCAGCGGGGTGCCGCCCGGTTCACGTGTGACGGTGACGCTGCGCCCGGCGCTGCGCAAGGCGGCCGCCAGTGCCTCGATGTGCGAGGACTTGCCCGCGCCATCGATGCCCTCGAAGGTGATGAACAAACCTGGGGTCATTTCTTTTGCAGTTGGTAGCGCTGGACGGCGCGGTTGTGTTCTTCGAGCGTGGCGCTGAAATGGCTGCTGCCATCGCCACGCGCCACGAAGTACAGGGCCCGCGTCGCCTGGGGCTGCACCGCTGCAATGAGCGAGGCCTTGCCCGGCATGGCGATGGGCGTGGGTGGCAGGCCTGCGCGGGTGTAGGTGTTCCAGGGCGTGTCGGTCTGCAGGTCACGCTTGCGCAGGTTGCCGTCGAACTTCTCGCCCAGGCCGTAGATCACGGTCGGGTCGGTCTGCAGCAGCATGCCGGTGCGCAGGCGGTTGGCAAACACCCCGGCGATCTGCGGCCGGTCGGCCGCCTGGCCGGTTTCCTTTTCGACAATGCTGGCCAGGACCAGTGCCTCATCGGCGCTCTTGAGCGGCGTGTCGGCACTGCGCTGCGCCCAGGCGGCTTCCAGGTGGCGATCCATGGCGTGCAATGCCCGGCGCAGCACAGCCAGGTCGCTGGAACCCTTGGCATAGGCGTAGGTATCGGGGAAGAAGCGCCCCTCGGCGGGCACGCCGGGACGGCCGAGCTGCTGCATGATCTCAGCGTCCGACAAACTGGCGGTGTCGTGGCGCAGCTCCTCGCGGGCCAGCGAGGCGCGCATCTGGCGGAAGGTCCAGCCCTCCACCAAGGTCAGACTGCGCAGCGACTCCTCGCCGCGCACCAGCTTGTCGAGCAGTGCGATGGGCGTGGTGCCGGGCGGAATCTCGTAGTTGCCCGCGCGGATCTCGCGCACCTTGCCCGACAGGCGGAACCAGGCAAACAGCAGGCGCGCATCGACACGCACCCCTGCGCGCTCGATGTCACGCGCAATGGTGCGCGGCGGCGTGCCGGGTTCGATGGCCAGCTCCAGCGGCTCGCTGCCCATGGGCAGCGGCGCATGCAGCCAAGCCCATGCCGCAGCCCCCAGCGCGGTGGCCACTATCAATGCCAGAACGAGAAGTCGGCGCACAACCCTGATGCCAGTAGAGTGAAGAACCGGGCATCATAATGGAGGGATGACTGCGATGCTCCAGGGCGTAGCCCCACTCGACCACCTGGGCGTCATTCGCGCCGAAGGCGAAGACGCCGCCAAATTCCTTCACGGCCAGCTCACCCACGACTTTGCCCTCCTCGACCTGGCGCACGCGCGCCTGTGCGCCTTTCTGTCGGCCAAGGGCCGCATGCAGGCAAGCTTCATCGGCTTCAAGCGCAGCCCCACCGAGGTGTGGCTGGTCTGCCAGCGCGACCTGCTGGCCGCCACCCTCAAGCGCCTGAGCATGTTCGTGCTGCGCGCCAAGGTGCGCCTGAGCGACGCCAGTGCCGAGCTGCGCATTGCTGGGCTGGCCGGAGATGCTATCAATTCAATAGCTGGTAGCGCACAACCTATGTGGCTCAAGGCCGATTTTGGCTCTGCAAGCGTGGTGCACCTTCCTCCGGCAGCGGGCCAGCCGCGCGCACTGTGGGTGGCCCCGGCCGCCGAAGCCCTGCCGGCAGGCGCCCCACTCGACCCCGCACTGTGGGCCTGGGGCGAGGTGCACAGCGGCGTGGCCACGCTGAGCGCACCCCTGGTGGATGCCTTTGTGCCGCAGATGCTCAACTACGAGTCGGTCGATGGCGTGAGTTTCAAGAAAGGCTGCTATCCCGGCCAGGAGGTCGTGGCGCGCAGCCAGTTCCGCGGTGCCATCAAACGCCGTGCCTACATCGCCCATGCCGATGCGCCGCTGAACGTGGGCGCCGAGGTGTTCAGCCCCCAGGACGCCGAGCAGGCCTGCGGTACTGTGGTGCAGACAGCGGCTGCGCCAGGCGGCGGGTGGGACGCCATCGTTTCGCTCCAGATCGTCGCAGCCGAAGCGGGTGACCTGCATGCAGGCGCCCCCGATGGCCCCGCTCTGACCCTGGGCACCCTGCCCTATCCCTTGCGCGACGACCTCTGATGCAACCGCCTGCCTCCGCGCCGGGCGCCAGCCCCTGGCGCATGTCCGTGGCGCCCATGATGGACTGGACGGACCGCCACTGCCGCTACCTTCATCGCCTGCTCACGCGCCACACCTTGCTGTACACCGAGATGGTCAATGTGGGTGGCATCCTGTTTGGTGGTACCGAGCGGCACCTGCGCTACAACGCCGAAGAACACCCCGTGGCGCTGCAGCTGGGCGGCAACGAGCCCGGCAAGCTGGCCCAGGCCGCACGCCTGGGCGAACAGTGGGGTTACGACGAGATCAACCTCAACTGCGGCTGCCCCAGTGATCGGGTGCAGCGCGGTGCCTTTGGCGCCAGCCTGATGAAGTCGCCCACGTTGGTGGCCGACTGCGTGAAGGCCATGGTGGACGTGGTGGAGGTACCCGTGACAGTCAAGCACCGCATCGGGCTCGACAAGGATGAGAGCTACGCCTTCGTGCGCGACTTCATCGGCACCGTGCAGGACGCCGGTTGCAAGGTGTTCATCGTGCATGCGCGCAATGCCTGGCTGCAAGGCCTCTCTCCCAAGGAAAACCGCGACATCCCGCCGCTGCGCTACGAAGTGGCGCACCGGCTCAAGCAAGACTTCCCGCACCTGACCATTGCCATCAACGGCGGCATCTGCACCGATGAGGTCGTGCAGGAACAACTGCAGCAGGTCGATGGCGTGATGGTGGGCCGCGAGGCCTACCACAACCCCTGGTGGCTGGCGCGCTGGGACAGTCTGTACTTTGGCGCACCCGAACGCCAGCTGAGCGTGGAAGCCGTGGAAGACGCCATGGTGGACTACATGGAGCGCGAAGCCGCGCAGTACGGCACGCCCTGGTACGCCATCGCACGCCACATGCTGGGCCTGCGCCACGGATTGAGCGGCGCCCGGCGCTGGCGCCAGGTGTGGAGCGACCACCGCCTCAAGGACCTGCCTGCGCGCGAAGTGGCAGCGCAGGCCCGCGCTGCCGGCACCGCTCGCGCCTGAGTTCTTGGTCCGCACACGTGCGGCAGGGCAATCAAGAATCCAGGTGGCGCTGCAGCCAGCCCTCCAGCGGCTCAGGGCGACCAAACAGGTAGCCCTGCAGGCAATCGCATCGGCTGGCGGTCAGAAAGTCGGCCTGTGCACGCGTCTCCACCCCTTCCGCCACCACGCGCAGGCCGAGGTGGCTGGCCATGGAGAGTATCGACTGCACGATGGCTGTGTCGTTGGGGTCGTCCGGGGTGTCCTGCACAAAGCTGCGGTCGATCTTGAGCTCGAACAGGGGCAATCGCTTGAGGTAGGCCAGGCTGGAGTAGCCGGTACCGAAGTCGTCGATGGAAAAGCGCACGCCCATGCGCACCAGTTCGGTCATGCGGGAAATGGTGTGCTCCAGGTCCTCGATCAACAGACTTTCCGTCACTTCCAGGATCAGATGGTCGGCCGGAGCGCCGGTGAGTTCGAGCACGGCGCGCACGCGCTCCACGAAGTCGTCCTGGCGGAACTGGCGCTGACTCACATTCACCGACAGCGATACCAGGCGCTGCGCCGACTGCAGTCGCGCCAGCGCCTCGCAGGCCTGCTGCAGCATCCAGTCCCCCATGCGCAGGATCAGGCCTGAGGATTCGGCCACCGGAATGAAGCGCGACGGTGGCACGCTGCCACGTACCGGGTGGCTCCAGCGCATCAACAATTCACCCCCGACCACCCTGCCATCGGGCGCGACCTGCGGCTGCAGATAGGCCGTCAATTCGCCGGCGCCCATGGCCTTCTTCAAGTCCTGCTCCAGCGCCAGGCGCTCCTGCACATCGGCCTGCATGGCTTCTTCGTAGAAGCAGATCCGGTTGCGCCCAAGGTCTTTGGCGCGGTACATGGCGGTGTCCGCCTCACGCAACAGGTCTTCCACGCCTTCGGCATGCTTGGGAAACAGGGTGATGCCGATGCTGGCGGTGCTGCTGTAGTGGTGCGCCTCGATGTTGTAGGGGGGCTCCAGTGCGGTTCGGACCTGCTCTCCAACCAGCAAGGCCGCGCGTCCTGCGCTCTCCATGTCGGGCGCCACATCGTTGAGCAGCAGCACAAACTCATCTCCGCCCAGGCGCGCCAAGGTATCGCCTGGGCGCAGCAGCCCCTCCAGCCGCAGTGCCACCTGCAACAGCAGCGCATCACCCAGCCGGTGGCCCCGCGCATCGTTGATCTGCTTGAAGTTGTCCAGGTCGATGAACAGCAGCGCGCCCACTTCGTGGGAATTGCGCGCCCAGGCCAGGGCGTTGTCCAGCCGATCGAGCAGCATGCGCCGGTTGGCCAGACCCGTCAACGGATCGAAATATGCCAACTGGTGGGTACGTGCCTCGGACTGCTTGCGCTCGGTGATATCGCGCGAGAGTGCCACCAGGCGTTGGGCATGGGGCGCACCCTCGTCCCCCTTGCGCGCCAGGGACAGTTCAAACCAGCGCGTCTGCCCTCCCAGGTTCAGCGCAAACTGGTGCCCGGTGGAATGGCCGGTACGCTGTGCCGCCTCCAAGGCAGCACGGCAACCAGCAGCCGCTTCCGGCCCGACCACGTCCTGCAGCAGGCGGCCTTCGAAGAGTTCTGCCGGGGCCGCCAGCAGGTCGGCGCCGCCAGGGCGATAGCTCTCGATGCGCCCGTCCGGGTCCAGTTCAAACAACAGGTCGGGGATGGCGTTGAGTGTGCTCTGCAACTCGTCACGGGTACTGCGCAGGTTCTCCGTCATGCGCGTGGCCAGCGCCAGCGCACGTTCGCGGGCCGTGGACAACACCCAGGCCATACCGCCCACCAGCAGGCTCAGCGCTCCACCCAACAAGGCAACCAAGCCCGGGCCCGTGTCGCGCCAGCGCTGGTCAAATCCGGGCAAGGCGCGCATGACCAGAGTCCATTGCCGCCCCCCCGGTTCAAGCCACCGAACCTCTTCAAGCGCACCACTGGGCACATCCACGGGCGGTGTCAGCCGCAGGGCCGCATCGACCGCAGGACCGTCATAGATGGCCAGGTCAATGTCCTTGTCCAATTGTTGGCGCATTCCCTGCAACAGATCCTGCATCCGAAAAGGCGCTGCTACCCAGCCCACCAGGCGATCGCGCCGCTGCGGCACCGTCTCCGGCAAGGTGCCGCCCTGGTACAGCGGCAGGTACAGCACCATGCCCAGGGGTTGGGATGTGCCTTCAAACTGGCGCAGGGGCACAGCGGCCGTCAGCGCGAGTTCACCCGTATCGCGCGCACGCTCCAGCGCCTGGACTTCGGCGGCCATCGTGCCCACATCAACACCCAAGACCAACTGGTTGAGGCGATCCGCCGGCTCGATGTGGGTGATCAGGGAATACTCTGCGCGCTCACCCTCGGGCCAGATGCGGTACTGCAGGTTGCCCTGGGCGCGCACCTGTCGCACATGGTTCAGGGCTTGTTCGGCCTTCAGCCGCTTGACATACGCAATGCCTTGCAGCCCCGGCACGGTGTCTTGCAGATTCAGCGCCGCCACATAGGCCTGAAACTCGCGCAGATCAATCTGTTCCGAGCCGTCGTGGTAGCCCTTGACGCCGCGCAACACCATCTTGTAGGTGTCCATGCGGCTCTTGAAACTGAAGGCCATCCGATCCACCGCCATGGCAAAGGCCTGCTGCTTGCGGTGCTGGTGCGCCAATCGTTCGGTGTACCAGTACAGCGCCGTCAAGCACAGGAAAAACAGCATCAAACCCAATGACACCCAGGCAGGCCGACGCCAACCGCTGACGGCGGGTGTGGTTTGGAGCGGCAATTGCGCGGTTTCGTGCATGAAGGCGAAGTCCCCTGCGTCAGGGCTGGTAGAGATCCAAGGCGGCAAGGCCTATTAGTCGTGACCAGAACATTATGCTGAACTGTCACGATACCTTATGGCACTGTCGCCTGAGTGACCAGAAGTTGGTGATTTCACTGCATGCACCCGTAAGCAAATGCTGCTATATTGCACTGCAACATTTTCGGAATCGCCCCATGCTCTACAAGATCTATGAAACCCAGCGCTCCTTCATGGAGCCCTTTGCCGATTTCGCGCTGGCGGCTTCCAAGTTCTACAGCAACCCGCTGTCACCACTGCAGAAAACGCCCCTGGCCCAGCGCATCGCTGCGGCTTACGACCTGATTTACCGCCTCGGCAAAGACTACGAAAAGCCCACGTTTGACATCAAGACCGTTCCGGTCGATGGGGTGGAGGTCGCCATCCACGAGCGCGTGGAGGTCAACAAGCCCTTCTGCGAACTGCGCCGTTTCAAGCGCTTCTCCGACGACCCCAAAACCTTGGAAAAGCTCAAGGGCCAGCCCGTGGTGCTGATCGTGGCGCCGCTGTCCGGCCACTACGCCACCTTGCTGCGCGAGACGGTGCGCTCCATGCTCAGCGACCACAAGGTGTACATCACCGATTGGCTCAATGCGCGCACAGTGCCGCTGACCGAGGGGGATTTCCATCTGGACGACTACGTGAACTACGTCCAGGAGTTCATTCGCCACCTGCAAAAAACCTACGGCAACTGCCACGTGGTCAGCGTGTGCCAGCCCACGGTGCCCGTGCTGGCGGCGGTTTCGCTCATGGCCAGCCGGGGGGAAATGACACCCCTGTCGCTCACCATGATGGGCGGGCCCATCGACGCTCGCAAGTCGCCCACCGCAGTCAACAACCTGGCCAGCGAACGCAGCTTCGAATGGTTTGAGAACAACGTGATCTACCGCGTGCCCGAGAACTTCCCCGGTGCGGGCCGCCGCGTGTATCCCGGCTTCCTGCAGCACGCTGGCTTTGTGGCCATGAACCCCGACCGCCACGCCGTCAACCACTATGACTACTTCAAAAGCCTGATCAAAGGTGACGGCAGCAGCACCGAGGCCCACCGCAAGTTCTACGACGAGTACAACGCCGTGCTCGACATGGACGCACATTACTACCTGGAAACCATCCGGACCGTGTTCCAGGAATTCCGCCTGGTGTACGGCACCTGGGATGTGCGCTCGCCTGAAGGCAAGCTCGAACGCGTGCGCCCACAAGACATCACCCAGGGTGCACTCCTCACCATCGAGGGCGAGCTGGACGATATCTCCGGCGCCGGCCAGACCCGCGCCGCGCACGACCTGTGCACGGGACTGCCCTCCAAGGAGCAGCGCCATATCGAAGTCAAGGGCGCAGGCCACTACGGCATCTTCAGCGGCCGGCGCTGGCGCGAGTCCGTCTATCCCCAGGTTCGGGATTTCATCCGTGAACACCAGGCTCGCCATTCCAGCGCCCCTGTGGCAGCGATCGCCCCCGCCGCTCCCGCCAGCCCCGCCAAGGCCCAACAACCCAAACCGGCGAAACCTCCAGTCAAAGCCAAGCCTGCAGCACCTGCGACCACCCGGTCGGCACGCAGTGGCACGTCCAAAGCGAGCAAGCCCGCCCCCGTTGCAATCCAAGCCAAAGCACCAGAGAACGCAACGGCGGCCAAAGAGGTGCTTGCCGCACCCGCCACACGCTGGGCTGGCGCGGAGGCACCTGCAGCCCTGGCGCAAGCCGCGACCGTAGCGGAGAAAGCGCCTGCCAAGAAGCCCCCCCGCAGCACCAAGGCTGCCTGACCGCCTTGCTTGACACCACGTCATCTACCGCGCTCTCCCAGCGCTTGCTGGATGCGCTTCCGCAGACGCAGTGCCAGCGCTGCGGCTACGAAGACTGCGCCGCATATGCCCAGGCCATGGCGGTGGGAGAAGCGGACATCAACCGCTGCCCGCCTGGCGGAGCCCAGGGTGTGGTGAGGCTTGCCGCGCTGACCGGACGGCCCGTGCGGGCTCTGGATGCCGAATGCGGCACCGAAGAACCGCGCAGCGTGGTGGTCATCGACGAAGACTGGTGCATCGGCTGCACACTGTGCATCAAGGCCTGCCCGGTCGATGCCATCGTGGGAGCCAACAAACTGATGCACACCGTGCTGGCCGAGGACTGCACGGGCTGCGGCCTGTGCATTCCCGCCTGCCCGGTGGACTGCATCATTCCCGTCAACGCCAGTGGCAGCGCCACGGGTTGGGACGCCTGGTCAGCGGAGCAGGCGCAACACGCTCGACAGCGCTATGCGCAGCACCAGCAGCGGCTTGCACCCCAAGCCCGGGCCGAAACCAGCGCCATCTCCACAACGCCCCAAAAACCGGTTCAACACACCGCAACGACGGATACCAGTGTCGATCCCCAGGCCGCTCGCCAGGCTGCCATTGCTCAGGCCCTGGCACGCGCCCGAGCCATGCGCAAGCCCACACCGCGATAGAGCGGCTTACCTGCTGGCCAACGTCTTGTAAACGCCGCAACCAACGTACAAATCATCCAGCTGGCACACAAAGGACATCTTGGTCTGCACCTTGCCGGTGCTTGGATTTTGGATGTCGTATTCCACCCAGCCAGGCTCTCGCTCGGCCTGGGCGACGATGTCGTTCACCAAACGATCTCCGGCAATGCCTGGGATGTCCTGCACCCGCGTGCCCACCTTGGCTGTATTGCCGCCTAAGGCCAGGTAGGTGCCTGCGCGGTCCAGGGCAAAGACGTACATGTCGCGGTCGTGGTAAGGCTGCGCCGGGTCGGTGATGGTGCGCAAGAATTGCTCGCGCCCTGTCCGCCGGTGTAGGTGCGCTGCCTGCGTGACCAACGCCACCGCTTCGTCTGCCGTTCCCTGCTGCAAACGGAAGGAAGCCACGGCCTGGGCCAGCGTGCTGGCACGGCCCTGCAGGTTTTCTGTCTGGGCAACGGCGTATTCCACCATTTGCGCGTTCTGCTGGGTGATCTGGTCCAGCTGGCCTACCGCCGTGCTGATCTCCTGCAAGCCTGTGCTCTGTTCGGCCGCAGAGGTCGCAATCTCTGACATGGTATGCGCCAGCGTACGAATGGCATCGGTCATCTGGCTGATGCCCTGCCCCGCTGAGCCGATCAGTCCGGCGCTGGTTTCCACCTGTTGGACCGTGGTGCCAATGAGGGCGCGGATTTCACGCGCCGCTTCGGCCGAGCGCCCGGCGAGCGTACGCACTTCAGAGGCCACCACGGCAAAGCCTCGGCCCTGTTCGCCCGCACGTGCGGCCTCCACAGCGGCATTGAGCGCCAGGATGTTGGTCTGGAAGGCAATGCCATCGATCACGCCGATGATCTCGTTCATGCGCCGCGCACCCTGCTGAATGCCCTGTACCGACTGCACCGCCCGCTGCATGGCCTGTGCACCCTCGGCGGCGTCGCGGCTGACCCGGCTGGCACGCTCGTCGGCAGATCGTACGCTTTGCTGGTTGTTCTGAACCGTGCTGGACAATTCCTCCACACTGGCAGCCGTTTGCTCCAGATTGGCGGCCTGCTGCTCAGTGCGCTCTGCCAAAGCCCTGCTGTCGCGCCCCAGACTCTGACCTGCCTGGCTCACCAAAGCAGCGTTGCTGCGGATGTCGGCGACCATGGAGGACAAGGTCTGCACCATACGGTCAAGCATGCGCATCAGCTCGGCCACCTCGTCCTGACCTTGGGTGTTGACGCGCACCGACAGGTCACCTTGGGCCGACCGTTCCATGGCATGGGCCAACTGCCGCAACCCCACGCTCAGGTTGGCATGCAAGGCCAGCAACAGATACAGCACCACCACTGCACCCACGCCCAATACAGCCCAAAACCAGGCTGTATCGGCACCCGTGCTGGCCAATAGCGCAAGCGTCAGCAGCAGGCCCACCACCACCGCACCGAGCAGGGTGAGCTTTCCTGCAAAGTGCATGCGCTGCATGAGCCAGAGCCCTGGCTGCAACAGCACTGGGGATTGCCGGGGGTCCATGGTCGTCCTTTCCGTTACGAAAAAAAGCGTTGCCGCGGCGGCCCGTGCAAATGCGTCGCGTGGGCGGTGGCTCACCCGCGTAGGGACAACGTGCATCTATTTTGATAGCACTCGCGTTCACTTTACTTACAACAACCTACAAAAGCCATCCTGCACCGCAACAACGGGCAAAGAAAGCCTTCGCCGATAATCACGCCCCATGAATCCCCTGCTTTCCCGATTGCAGCCCTACCCCTTCGAACGGCTGCGGCAGTTGTTTGCCGACATCACCCCCTCCCCCGCACACCGCCCCATCAGCCTGGGCATCGGCGAACCCCGCCATGCCACGCCAGCGTTCATCCAGCAGGCGCTGATTGAAGGCCTGGGTGGCCTTTCGGCCTATCCAGCCACCGCTGGCGAACCGCGCCTGCGCCAGGCCTTTGCCGATTGGATGCAGCGCCGCTACGGCCTGCAGGTGGATGCCGCCACGCAGGTCTTGCCCGTCAACGGCTCGCGTGAGGCCTTGTTTGCCTTTGTGCAAACGGTGATCGACCCCAGCGCGGGCGAGCCCCTGGTGGTGCTGCCCAATCCCTTCTATCAAATCTACGAAGGCGCCACGCTGCTGGCGGGTGCCACGCCGTACTACGCCCCGAGCGACCCAGCACGCAACTTTGCGGTGGACTGGGAGAGCGTGCCCGAGGCGGTGTGGCAGCGCACACAATTGCTGTTTGTCTGCTCACCAGGCAATCCCACGGGTGCGGTGATGCCGCTGGCCGAGTGGGAAAAACTGTTCGCCCTGGCAGACCGGCACGGCTTTGTGATTGGCTCCGACGAGTGCTACAGCGAAATCTATTTCCGCGACGAGCCCCCCCTGGGTGGCCTGGAGGCCGCGGCGCGCCTGGGCCGCAAGGACTTCCGCAACCTGCTGGCCTTCACCAGCCTGTCCAAGCGCAGCAACGTGCCGGGGCTGCGCAGCGGCTTCGTCGCGGGCGATGCACAGCTCGTCAAGGCGTTCCTGCTCTACCGCACCTACCATGGCAGTGCCATGGGGCCGGCCGTGCAGGCCGCCAGCGTGGCTGCCTGGAACGACGAACAGCACGTGGTGGAAAACCGTGCTCTCTACCGTGCCAAATTCGCCCAGGTCACCCCCCTGCTCACACCGGTGATGGACGTGCAACTGCCCGATGCCGGGTTTTACCTGTGGGCCGGTGTGCCGCCCGCGCTGGGCATGAGCGACACCGACTTCGCACGCGCCCTGCTGGCTCAATACAATGTCACGGTGCTGCCCGGCAGCTACCTCGCGCGTGATGCGCAGGGCGGCAACCCCGGAGCAGGCCGCGTACGCATGGCGCTGGTGGCCGAAACCGCCGAGTGCGTGGAAGCCGCGCAGCGCATCGTCCAATTCATCCAATCGCAACCCATTCAGCATCCATGACCCAGAATCTCCAGAGCACCATCGAATCCGCATGGGACAACCGCGCCAGTCTCTCTGCCAGCACCGCCCCCGCCGAGGTGCGCGATGCCGTGGAACATGTGATTGCCGAGCTCGACAGCGGCCGCCTGCGCGTGGCCACGCGCGAGGCCGTGGGCCAATGGACCGTGCACCAGTGGATCAAGAAGGCGGTGCTGCTGTCCTTCCGCCTGCGCGACAACGAAATCATGTGCGCGGGTGACCTGCATTTCTACGACAAGGTGCCCCCCAAGTACACCAACCTGAGCGCCGAGGAAATGGCCGCCACAGGCGTGCGCGTGGTGCCGCCCGCCATGGTGCGTCGCGGCAGCTACGTGGCCAAGGGCGCGATCCTGATGCCCTCGTTCGTCAACATCGGCGGCTACGTCGATGAAGGCACCATGGTGGACACCTGGGCCGCCGTCGGCTCCTGCGCGCAGGTGGGCAAGAACGTGCACCTGTCGGGCGGCGTGGGCCTGGGCGGCGTGCTCGAACCCCTGCAGGCCAACCCGACCATCATCGAGGACAACTGCTTCATTGGCGCGCGCTCGGAAATCGTCGAAGGCGTGATCGTCGAGGAAAACAGCGTCATCAGCATGGGCGTGTTCATTGGCCAGAGCACCCCCATCTACGACCGCGCCACCGGCGAAATCACCTATGGCCGCGTCCCTGCGGGCTCGGTGGTGGTTGCCGGCAGCCTGCCCAAGGACGGCGGACGCTACAGCCTGAGCGCTGCCATCATCGTCAAGCGCGTGGATGCCCAGACCCGCGCCAAGACCAGCCTCAACGACCTGCTGCGCGACTGATACACGCCCGATCGCGCCGGAACCACGCACCACGAAGGGACAACCGCATGAGCACGATGGAACGCATCCTGCGCCTGATGGCCGAAAAAAACGCCTCGGACGTGTACCTGTCGGCCAATGCGCCGGCGCTGATCAAGATCAACGGCGAGTGCGTGCAGATCAACAACCAGATCCTGCCGCCCGAGGCCCCCAAGAACCTGCTCGCCGAAGTGGTTCCCCCGCACCGTATCGAGGAGCTGGAGGAAACCGGCGAGCTCAACATGGGTGTGCCTCTCACCGGCGTCGGGCGCTTTCGTGTCAGCGCCATGCGCCAGCGTGGCAGCTACGCGGTGGTCATTCGTTTCATTAGCCAGCACATTCCCGAGTTGAGCGAGCTGAGCCTGCCTGCCGTGCTCGGCGATCTGATCATGGAAAAGCGCGGCCTGATCCTGGTGGTGGGGTCCACTGGCTCAGGCAAGAGCACCTCGCTGGCCTCGATGATCGACAAGCGCAACGGGCTGCTCACCGGCCACATCCTGACCATCGAAGACCCGGTCGAATACCAGTTCCGCAACCGCAAGTCCATCGTCAACCAGCGCGAGATCGGCAGCGACACCCAGTCGCTGCAGATCGCCCTGAAGAACGCGCTGCGCCAGGCACCGGACGTGATTCTGATCGGCGAAATCCGCGACCGCGAGACCATGTCTGCCGCCATCGCCTACGCGCAGTCGGGCCACCTCTGCTTGGCCACGCTGCATGCCAACAACAGCTACCAGGCGCTCAACCGCGTGCTGAGCTTCTATCCCGTCGAAGTGCGTCCCACGCTGCTGGGCGACTTGGCGGCGGCCCTCAAGGCCGTCATCTCGCAGCGCCTGGTGCGCACCAACGAGGGGCTGCGCTTGCCCGCCGTGGAGGTCATGCTCAACACCAAGCTGGTGGCCGACCTGATCGAAAAAGGCGACTTCTCCGGTGTGCGCGAGGCCATGGAAAAATCCATGGCCGAGGGCTCGCAAACCTTCGAGGAAGACCTGGCGCGCCTCATCCTGGAAAACCGCATCGACCGCAAGGAGGGCCTGGCCTATGCCGACTCGCCCACCAACCTGATGTGGCGCCTGCAAAACGACTTCTCGCTCGCCGCCAAGGCCGCCCAGGCCAGCAAGGACGCGCGAGATGCCCAACAACAGGACGACGCACCGTCGTTCACCGAAATCGTGCTCGACATCAAGCCCGAGTCCTGAAGCTTTTCATGTCCCCCACCCTGCAACTGGCGCAAGCGCTCATTGCCCGCCCTTCCGTCACCCCCAGCGACGCCGACTGCCTGGACCTCATCGCCCAGCGCCTGCAACCCCTGGGTTTCATCAACGAGCGCATGGACAGCGGCCCCGAATCCTTCCGCGTCAGCAATTTATGGTCAAAAAGGCCATCAGGGCACGCCAATGCTGCGCAAGGCGCTATCAAAACAGTAGTGTTTGCCGGCCATACCGATGTGGTCCCCACCGGCCCGCTGGCCCAATGGGGCAGTGACCCCTTTGTCCCCACGCTGCGCGACGGCAAGCTGTACGGCCGGGGCGCCAGTGACATGAAGACCTCCATCGCCGCCTTTGTGGTCGCGGTCGAGGAGTTTCTGGCCCACACCCCCGCGCCCCTGCTGGACATCGCCTTTTTGCTGACCAGCGACGAGGAAGGCCCTTCGGTCGATGGCACCAAGGTGGTGGTCGAGCGCCTGGCCGCACGCGGCGAGCGGCTGGACTACTGCATCGTGGGCGAGCCCACCTCGGTCAAGCGCACCGGCGACATGATCAAGAACGGGCGCCGCGGCACCCTCAGCGGCAAGCTCACCGTGCGCGGCATCCAGGGCCACATTGCCTACCCGCACTTGGCGCGCAACCCCATCCACCAGGCGGTGCCCGCACTGGCCGAACTGGCAGCCATGCGCTGGGACGAAGGCAACGCCTTCTTCCCGCCCACCAGTTGGCAGATGAGCAACATCCACGGCGGCACGGGTGCCAGCAACATCATTCCGGGGGAAGTCACGATCGACTTCAACTTCCGCTTCTGCACCGAATCCACAGCCGAGAGCCTCAAGCAACGCGTGCACGCCGTACTCGACCGGCACGAACTCGAATACGAGCTGCAATGGACGCTGGGCGGCCAGCCCTTTCTCACGCCCCCGGGCGAACTGGTGCAGGCCGTGCAGGAGGCCATCGCCCAGGAGACCGGCCTGGGCACCGAACTCTCCACCACCGGCGGCACCAGTGACGGGCGCTTCATCGCCACGCTGTGCCCGCAGGTGATTGAACTGGGGCCGCCCAACGCCAGCATCCACAAGATCGACGAGCACATTGCGCTGGCAGACATCGAGCCACTCAAGAACATCTACCGCCGCACCCTCGAACTCCTGGAGGCACAGGCCCGCGCAGGTGTCGCCGCATGAGCAACCCCACGCCCCCGGCACCCGCCCTGCCGCCCCTGAGCGGCACCACCATCGGCGCCTTGGTCGAAGCAGGCGAACAACTGCTGCTGGCCGCCGGTGTCGGCTTTGGCCACGGCACCACCAATGCCCGCGACGAGGCCGCCTGGCTCGTGCTCTGGCGCCTGGGCCTGCCGCTAGACAGCCCCCTGGACGACGGGCCGGATTCCATGGCAAATCTGCCCGTAGCGCCCGCCCAGCAAGCGCTGACAGCTACACTTTTTGAAGAACGCATCCGCACACGCAAGCCCGCCGCCTACCTCACGCGCGAAGCCTGGCTGCAAGGCGTGTCCTTTTATGTGGACGAACGCGCCATCGTGCCGCGCAGCTTCATTGCCGAACTGATCGTGGATGGCGGTTTTGACGATTTTCTGGGGGAGCACACCCAGCAGGTGCTGGACCTGTGTACCGGCAACGGCAGCCTGGCCGTGCTGGCCGCCATGGCCTGGCCCGAGATCCACATCGACGCTGCCGACATCAGCGAGGACGCGCTGGCCGTGGCCCGCATCAACGTCGATCGCCACGGCCTGCAAGACCGCATCCGCCTGCTGCACAGCGACGGCCTGGCCGCCTGCCCTGGCCCCTACGACCTGATCCTGTGCAACCCCCCCTACGTCAACGCGCAAAGCATGGCGCAGCTCCCGCCCGAATACCGCGCCGAGCCCACCCTGGCCCTGGCCGGCGGCAGCGACGGCATGGACTTCATCCGCCGCCTGCTGCGCGAGGCCCCGGCAGTGATGAGCGAAGACGCCGTGCTGGTGCTCGAAATCGGCAACGAGCGTGCGCACTTCGAGGCTGCGTTTCCCCAGCTCCCCGTCTTCTGGCTGGACACCAGTGCCGGATGCGACCAGGTGCTGCTGATTGAGCGCGCCGCCCTTTCCCGCTTTTTCCCTTCCTGAATGATCATTCTCAAAAACATCACCTTGCGCCGCAGTGCCAAGGTGCTGCTGGACAGCGTCAGCGTCACCATCAACCCCGGCGAACATGTGGGCCTGATCGGGCGCAACGGCGCGGGCAAATCCAGCCTGTTTGCCTTGCTCAATGGCTCGCTGCATGAAGACGGTGGCGACTTCCAGGTGCCCGCACACTGGCGCATGGCGCAGGTGGCGCAGAACATGCCCGAGACCGACGAGTCGGCCACCGATTTCGTCGTCGCCGGCGACACCCGCCTGGGCGAACTGCAGGCGCAATTGGCCCGTGCCGAGGCCGACGACGACGGCATGGCCATCGCCCATGCCTACACCGACCTGCACGACGCCGGCTCCCACGACGCCGTGCCCCGTGCCCAGGCGCTGATCCTGGGCCTGGGGTTCAAGGTGTCTGAACTGGACAAGCCGGTCAACAGCTTCTCCGGCGGCTGGCGCATGCGCCTGCAATTGGCGCGCGCGCTCATGTGCCCGAGCGATCTGCTGCTGCTGGACGAGCCCACCAACCACCTGGACCTCGACGCCCTGGTCTGGCTGGAGGCCTGGCTGCAGCGTTATGCCGGCACGATGATCGTCATCAGCCACGACCGCGAATTCCTCGATGCGGTGACCAACGTCACCCTGCACATCGACAACGCCCAGCTCACGCGCTACGGCGGCAACTACAGCAAGTTCGAGGACCTGCGCGCCGAGCAGCTCGAACTGCAGCAGGCCAGCTATGCCAAGCAGCAGGAAAAGATCGCCCACCTGAAGAAGTTCATCGACCGCTTCAAGGCCAAGGCCAGCAAGGCCAAGCAGGCGCAGAGCCGCGTCAAGGCGCTGGACCGCATGGAGAAGATCGCGCCCGTGCTGGCCGAGGCCGAGTTCACGTTTGAATTCAAGGAGCCGACCAATCTGCCCAACCCCATGCTGGCCATCACCGACGCCTCTTTTGGCTACCGGACCGAGGACGGCAGGGAAACCACCATCCTGCGCCAGGTGAACCGCTCGGTGCAGGCCGGCCAGCGCATCGGCATCCTGGGCGCCAACGGCCAGGGCAAGTCCACGCTGGTCAAGACCATCGCCCGCGAGATGAAGCCGCTGGCCGGCACCATCACCGAGGGCAAGGGCCTGTCGATCGGCTACTTCGCCCAGCAGGAACTGGACGTGCTGCGCCCCTCCGACAACCCGCTGGAGCACATGGTGCGCCTGGCCAAGGAGCTGGGGCCCAACGCGCGCGAATCGGGGCGCGAGCAGGACCTGCGCAACTTCCTGGGCACTTTCAACTTCACCGGCGACATGGTCAAGCAGGCCGTGGGCACCATGAGCGGCGGCGAGAAGGCGCGCCTGGTGCTGGCCATGATCGTCTGGCAGCGCCCCAACCTGCTGCTGCTGGACGAGCCGACCAACCACCTGGATTTGGCCACGCGCGAAGCGCTGTCGATGGCGCTCAACGAGTTCGAGGGCACCGTCATGCTCGTCAGCCACGACCGGGCGCTGCTGCGCGCCGTCTGCGACGAGTTCTGGATGGTGGGCCGGGGCGCGGTCGGGCCGTTTGACGGCGACCTGGACGACTACCAGCGCTACCTGCTCGACGAAGCCAGGCGCCTGCGCGAGGAGGCCCGCGCCGCAGGTCTGGCGGAAGGCGAAGCCACTGCAAACGCTACACAAACCATAGCACCCAGCGCACCATCTGCAAGCGCTGAGGGCCAAAAAAGCTCGGAAGTTTCGGCACCTCCGCCCATGCGCGATGCACGAGAGCAACGCCGCCAGGACGCCCAGGCCCGCCAGGCGTTGGCGCAAAAGCTGCGCCCCCTCAAGCAAGAACTCGAGCGCATTGACCGCCGCCTGGCCGAACTGGCCCAGGAACGCCAAACCCTGGAGCAGCGCCTGACCGAACCCCTGGCCCCGGCCGACATCGCCGACTGCGGCCGCCGCCTCAAGGCCACCAGCGACGAAACCGCCACGCTGGAAGAGCGCTGGTTGGAGCTTTCCACCGAGCTGGACGGAGCCAGTGCCTGAGTTTTTTGGATGTTTTTGGCGTTTAACTCATTAAACACAAGCGCTGACAGCTATTATTTTGATAGCAAAAATGTGGTGCAAACCTCTGAAATTTTTTTGCACCGCACTGTCAACCACGGCGCAAAGCCCCGCGTTGTAGAACCATCAACGGAGCTTATTGCCATGAACACCTTCTCCATCCTGACCGCCTGGCCCGAAGACGAACGCGATCGCAAGCGCGCACCCGCACGCTTCTGAGTTCAGCGCCCCAGGGCCTGGAGCTGGCGACAGCTCCCACAAAAAAACCCCGCTTTCGCGGGGTTTTTTTGTGGTGCGGGCCGTAATCAACCCATATGCAGACCACCGTTGACCGAGAAGTCGGCTCCGGTGGCATAGCCGCCCTCTTCCGAGGCCAGCCAGGCGACGATGGACGCGATCTCGCTGGGCTCGCCCAGGCGCTTGACGGGCACGGTGGCGACAATCTTCTCCAGTACGTCTGGGCGGATGGCCTTGACCATGTCGGTGCCGATGTAGCCCGGGCTCACGGTGTTCACCGTCACGCCCTTGGTGGCCAGCTCCTGCGCCAGGGCCATGCTGAAACCGTGCATGCCGGCCTTGGCGGCCGAATAGTTGGTCTGCCCAGCCTGGCCTTTCTCACCGTTGACCGAGCTGATGTTGATGATGCGGCCCCAGCCCTTTTCCACCATGTCGGCCACCACCTGCTTGGTGACGTTGAACATGCTGTTCAGGTTGGTTTCGATCACCTGGTCCCAGTCCTCGCGGGTCATCTTGAGGAACATGCGATCGCGCGTGATACCGGCGTTGTTCACCAGCACATCGATGCTGCCGTGCTCGGCCTTGGTCTTGGAAAAGGCCTCGACGGTGGAATCCCAGTCGCCCACGTTCCCCACCGATGCGTAAAAGGTGTAGCCCAGGGCCTTTTGTTCATCCAGCCACTTCTGGAAGTCGCGCGTAGGACCGCAACCGGCGATGACCTTGAAGCCTTCCTTGTGCAAACGCTGGCAAATCGCGGTACCAATGCCCCCCATGCCGCCGGTGACATACGCTACTTTCTGGCTCATATTCCTTGCTCCTTGACTGTACTGAATGGGTACCTTGTTACTCTACCCAAGTTTTGTGCAGGCGCCGTGAAGGTAAACACTGAGAGGCGCTACCGCCTCACCGGCGCCCTGCGTTTTCAGCGCTCCAATGCGAGCGACACACCCATGCCGCCGCCGATGCACAGTGCTGCCAGGCCGCGCTTGGCATTGCTGCGCTGCATTTCGTGCAGCAAGGTCACCAGAATGCGGCAGCCCGAGGCGCCAATGGGGTGGCCGATGGCAATGGCGCCACCGTTCACGTTGACCTTGGCCGGGTCGATGCCCAGCTCCTTGTTCACCGCGCAGGCCTGGGCGGCAAAGGCCTCGTTCAGTTCGAACAGATCGACATCGGCCGCGTTCCAGCCTGCGCGCTGCAGTGCCTTGCGCGACGCGGGCACCGGGCCCATGCCCATGGTGGCCGGGTCCAGGCCGCTGGTGGCATAGGCGGCAATGCGCGCCAGCGGGGTCAGGCCCAGGGCTGCGGCTTTCTTGGCGCTCATCACCACCACGGCAGCGGCGCCGTCATTGATGCCGGAGGCATTGCCTGCCGTCACCGTGCCCGCCTTGTCGAACGCGGGGCGCAGCCCGGCCAGCACGTCGGCGTTGGTCTTGCGGTTGAGGTACTCGTCCACATTGAAGAGGATGGGATCGCCCTTCTTCTGCGGCAGGCTCACACCCACGATTTCATCGGCGAACTTGCCGGCATCCTGCGCGGCAGCAGCCTTTTGCTGGCTGGCCAGGGCCAAGGCGTCCTGCATCTCGCGCGTGATGCCGTACTGCTTGGCCACGTTCTCGGCGGTGATGCCCATGTGGTACTGGTTGTACACGTCCCACAGGCCGTCCACGATCATGCTGTCCTGCATCTTCCAGTCGCCCATGCGTTGGCCATCGCGTGAACCCATCAGCACGTGGGGCGAGAGGCTCATGTTCTCCTGCCCGCCAGCCACCACGATCTCGCTGTCGCCCGTGGCCACCGCCTGGGCGGCCAGCATCACGGCCTTGAGGCCGGAGCCGCACACGGCGTTGATGGTGAGCGCCGGGGTTTCCTTGGCCACACCGGCCTTCATCAGCGCCTGGCGCGCAGGGTTCTGGCCCACGCCCGCAGCCAGCACCTGGCCCATGATGACTTCACCCACCTGATCCAAACCCACGCGCGCGCGCGCCAGGGCTTCCTTGACGACGATGGCACCCAGTTCGGTGGCCGGCGTCTTGGCCAATGCGCCGCCAAACTTGCCCACAGCGGTGCGGGCGGCCGAAACGATGACGATGTCTTCCATGGTGATTCCTTCTTGCTGCTACTTCAAAAAACGGGTCCGCTGCATGCAGCAGATCCTATGGGGAGGGAACAAAGAGATTGTGTTGGTGTTTTGTGACAGCGGCCCGTTCCAGGGCTCCCGCGCAAGGGCCACCCCACCGCGCTGGGAGCGTCCCCCTGCCCGCAGCGCGCAGCGCTGCGAGAGCGGGGGGAAGGCGCCGAAGGCGACAAAGGGGGGTGTTTCACTTCACGACTTTTGCTTCACGTAACGACCGGGCGCAGGTTCAATGGCCTTGAACTGCGCGCCCTTGCCATAGCCCTTGGGCGCAGCCACCTGCTTGCCCGCATGGCTGCGCAGCCAGTCGGACCAGTCGGTCCACCAACTGCCAGGGTGCTCGGTGGCGCCGTCGAGCCAGGCGTCCAGCGTGGCGGGCAGTTTGCCGTCGGCGCGGATCCAGTGGCTGCGCTTGCCCTTGGCCGGGGGGTTGATGACGCCCGCAATGTGGCCCGAGGCCCCCATCACAAAGCGCTTCTTGCCCGGCAGCACCTGGGTGGAGGCATAGGCGGCCTTGATGGGCACGATGTGGTCCTCGCGCGAGCCGTAGATGTATGCCGGCAGGCGCACCTGGCCCAGGTCGATCTTTTCGCCGCACACCGTCAGCGCCCCCGGCTTGACGAGCTTGTTCTCCAGGTACATGTTGCGCAGGTACCAGGCATAGAACGGCCCAGGCAGGTTGGTGCTGTCGCTGTTCCAGTAGAGCAAGTCGAACGGGGGCGGCGTCTCGCCCTTGAGGTAGTTGCCCACCACGTAGTTCCAGACCAGGTCGTTGGGCCGCAGGAAGCTGAAAGTGGACGCCAGCTCCTGCCCGCGCAGCAGACCGCCTTCGCCCATCTGCATTTCGCGGAACTGCACGAAGGCCTCGTCGATGAACACATCAAGGATGCCGGTATCGGTGAAGTCCAGCAGCGTGGTCAGAAAGGTCGCGCTGGCCACCACGTCCTGCCCACGCGCGGCCAGCACCGCCAGCGCGTTGCCCAGGATCGTGCCGCCCACGCAAAAGCCCAGGGCGTTGATCTGCGGCGCACCGCTGATCTTGCGCACCACCTCGATGGCCTCGATGGCGCCGTGCTCCACATAGTCGTCCCAGGTCTTTTTCGCCAGCGATTCGTCGGGGTTGCGCCAGCTCACCACAAAGGTGCGGTGGCCCTGCTCGACGGCGTAGCGGATGAGCGAGTTGTCAGGCTGCAGGTCCAGGATGTAGAACTTGTTGATGCACGGCGGCACCATCAGGAAAGGCTTTTCAAACACCTTGGCCGTGAGCGGCTTGTATTCGATGAGCTGGAACAGCTCGTTCTCAAATACCACCGCGCCCTCGGTGGTGGCCACATTGCGGCCCACCTCGAACAGGCGCTCGTCGGTCATGGACACATGGCCCTGGCGCAGGTCGTGCAGCAGGTTGGCCATGCCCTGGGCAATGCTCTCGCCCTGGGTGTCCAGCGCTTTCTTCTGCGCCTCGGCATTGAAGACCAGGAAGTTGCTCGGCGCCATGGCGGCGATCCACTGCTCCACGGCAAAGCGGATGCGGGCACGGGTTTTGGCGTCGGTCTCCACCGCATCGGCCAGGCCCATGAGCGTGCGTGCGCTCAGCAGGTAGGCCGCCGCCGTGTAGGCCGCCATGGGGTTGGCGGCCCAGCCGTCTCCCGCAAAACGCTTGTCACTCCCAGGAGCCTGCGGTGCGCCCTGCAGGGCCTGCTGCCAGAGCTTGCCGGCTTCTTGAACATATTCCTGCTGCAAGGCCTGCAGCTTGTCGTTGGAAAAGCGGATCTCGGGCAACTTGGCTCCCGGTGCAGCGCCTGCCCCGGTGGGTTGCAGGGTTTGCAAGGCCTGCGCCCAACCCTCGCCCCACATTTTTTGCCATTGCTGAGCGCCTTGCGCCCAGAGCGATTCCTGGTCCATGCTGTCTCCTGGTGCGGTTCCACGGCCCCGCCGTTGCAGGGCCATTGTGCGGATGGTGCAACCCTCACAGGTTGTGCTGGTATGGTAACGCGCCATCGCTTACACCATCTGACAGCTGCTGCAGCCCATGTACCTCGTTCTCATCGCCTGGCTTTACGTGACCCTGATGATGGCCCTGGCAGAGGCCACCAGCCCCACCGGCTCTGTGTTGGGCGCAGTGGTCACGTTTGTTTTGTACGGGCTGCTGCCCATGGGCATCGTGGGATACATCCTTGGCACCCCGGCGCGCAAGCGTGCACTGCGTGCCAAGGCCCTGGCCGAACAGGCTTCTGAACAGGCTCCCGCCGATGCTCCTGCCTCAGCCGAGCCAGATGCAGGCAGCCATGCGCCCGCTGCCGCCCAGGGCAGCGCTGTCGCGCCGGTGCGAAAAGAACCGTGAGCCCTGTGCCACCGTGCACCAGGCGGCGCTGGAATCGTTGCCGTAAATGTGCGCGATGCCCAGCGCCTGCAGCCGCTGGCGCGCCAGGCCCGCCAGGTCGGCCAGGTACTTGCCCGCACCGTGGGGCTGAAAATACGGCGCCGCCGCTGGGTTGTGTGCGCAGAACGCAGCCCGCACTTCGGCCCCCACCTCAAACGCCTGCGGCCCAATGCACGGCCCCAGCCAGGCCAGGGTCTGGCTTGCGCACGCACCAGCGCCCTCGTTTGCTATGTTTTTGATAGCTGCTTGCGCTTGATAGACGTGCCTTAGAGCCGAAAATCGTTCAAAAACCGCCTCCAGCACCCCCACACCGCCCTGCCCCGCCAGCCCGCGCCAGCCCGCATGTGCAGCCGCCACCACGGTACCCGCACCGTCGGTCAGCAGCACGGGCAGGCAGTCGGCCACCATGATCGTGCAGGCCAGCCCAGGCTGCGTGCTCACGCAGGCATCGGCCACCACGCCATCGGCGGTGCCGGGCTCCAGCACCACCACCTGCGTGCCATGCACCTGCTGCAGAAACACGGCCTGCGCCTGCGGCGTGACGCTTTGCAGCGCCGCCTGCAACACACCCCGGTTGGCGGCCACGGCCTGCGGGTCGTCGCCCACATGGTCGCCCAGGTTCATACGGTCGTACGGCGGCTGGCTGTGGCCCCCGGTGCGGGTGGTGTACAGCGCGTGCACATGGGCGGGAGCGGGCCACTGCGGCCGCAACCAGTCGGGGGGAATGTGCGTCATGCGTGCCAGTGTATCGGGGGCATGGCACACTCAAGGGCACTCCCTGGACCCGCCTGAAATGCCACCCGCCATGAGCTTTGTCTTTGCCCCGCCCCCCGTACCCAGCGTCCCCGTGCACGGCAGCGCCCAGCGCTTTGCGGTGCACCGCATCTACTGCGTAGGCCGCAACTACGAAGATCACGCCAAGGAGATGGGCTTCACCGGTCGCGAGCCACCGTTCTTCTTCCTCAAGCCCGCCGACGCCATCCTGCCTGTAGAAGCGGGCCAGACCGGCCTGCTGCCCTACCCCAGCCTGACCGCCAACCTGCACCACGAGGTGGAACTGGTGGTGGCCATTGGCCAGAGCGGGCGCGACATCCCCGCCGCGCAGGCGCTGCAGCATGTGTACGGCTACGCCGTGGGCCTGGACATGACCCGGCGCGATCTGCAGAACGACATGAAGAAACAGGGCCGCCCCTGGTGCATTGGCAAGGGCTTTGAGCACAGCGCCCCCATCGGCCCCATCACGCCCGCCACACAGGCAGATGGTGTTGCCAAGGCCGCCATCTGGCTACAGGTCAATGGCCAGGACCGCCAGCGCAGCAGCACCAACAAGCTCATCTGGAACATTGCCGAAACCATTGAGCACCTCTCCCACGCCTGGGAGCTGCAACCCGGCGACCTGATCTACACCGGCACCCCCGAAGGCGTAGGCGCCGTAGTCAGCGGCGACCTGATCGAGGCGGGCATCGACGGACTGGAAGGCCTGCGCCTGCGCGTGCAATGACCAGCGCCAGCGCCCCCACCGGCTTTCACAGCCAGATCAAGCACTGCCGCGCCTGCGGCACCGCCGTGGTGTACCGCGTGCCCG
>Ga0208826_1000386_pt1 | contig 47620 bp, 35 predicted proteins | sample AD_UKC115_MetaG_FD_184451 | JGI IMG/M metagenome (GOLD analysis project Ga0208826, IMG submission 184451) | Active sludge microbial communities of municipal wastewater-treating anaerobic digesters from Hong Kong - AD_UKC115_MetaG (SPAdes)... | ecosystem: Engineered > Bioreactor > Anaerobic >... | reverse complement strand
CTCCTACAACTCATCGGATTGATAGACCGCCTATGCCTCAAAAAACGCACAATTGAACCGGCGGCTACGACTGACTGTAGTCGCTTAGAAAAATCGGCGATTGTCCAATTCCCGCTGAACCGGGACACTTCTTTCACCTTTCGTCGGGCTACGGGATCAAGTATGTATACCTGAAAGTCCGCAGCGAGATCGGTGAATCGTGGATTCAGACCGATGCGATTGAACTGCGTCAGTGAAAACTACGATTGACAACGAGGATACGGTCATGTCGGTTCCCTCAGTCAACGAAAGGATTGGGTTATGAAGCGAGCTTTCGGGATTCAACCTATGATGCGCGTGGCTGTAGTGGCCTCATTCGTCTTACTGGCGGGTACCGGTGCGGCTGCTCCGGAGAAGGAGAATGCGCGGACAGAGGCGTCGTTCTGCGATTACTGGCCGCTGGCCGTGGGAAACGAGTGGACATGGTGCGAAGGTTGTCAAACAAACCACGAGATGCGGTATCGCATTGCGATCACGGATCGCTTCGTGGCCAACGGATTCTATGTATGGGAGTTGACTTGCAGAAAATTCGGCGGCTGGGTTGACGACCAATGGAAGGCGTATCTGACGTTTGTGGGCGACGGAGTCTACGTGACGCCCGAAAAGACGGATACGCAGGCGTTACCGACGATTTCCGGGGCTTTCTATTTCTTCATGCCCCGGACAATTGTCGACGGGACACCGTTCACCTTGCGCTTGGACTTGTTTTACCAAAATCAGGCTTCTCCACTGGTGGTAACGCCACTGGTAAGCTACGAAACCGTAAAATTCAACTTCAATATCATAACGTTGATTCGAGCGCAAGGCGTCCAGTGGACCCTTATGTGGAATGAGACGCCCCTAATAGTCGGCGGCTGTGGAGGCATCTACGATGTCTCGATCCGGCCTGGCAAGACGTGGTGTGAGGAAGGGGAACGGCTGGACTTGGCTTTGGACGGCACGGATGGCGTGTCCGGCGTAACGTATCAATGGCTCAAGGACGGCGTTCCGTTGCCTTCGGGCACTGGCCCGGTCTACTCGGTCGAAATGCTGGGCGAAGGCCATGCAGGCGCGTACTCGTGCCTGATCGAGGAAACAAGCAAAGCCTTGCACGAAACAAACCGGGTGCAAATCAAGGTCTTTCCGGCGGGCAGCCTGCCCGTCTCAGGCATCATGGGGATTTTGGTGCTCGCCGCCGGTTGCACGATTGGCGCCTGCCGATGTCTGCGTCGTCCCTGATGAGTCCGATGATTTCCATGCATGACGACGGGAAAGGGCTTATGATCTTTCGACAACTGTTCCGCGCAATCCTGAAAACGACGGTCGCTGGCATTGTGTGCGCAATCGCGGCAGAGGGGCCGCAACCGGTCCGTGCCGGGGAGAAGGGTGGAGTCGTTATCCGCGTTGATGCCGACAGTACCGCTTCCGTGCCGGACGGATTGTCGTGGGCGACAGCCTTTCCAACGATCCAAGAAGGCATTGATGCCATTCCGACTCTGGATGCGAATGAAATATGGGTGGCCGAGGGCGTCTACCACGGTCCGGTTGCGATGTCGGAGAACAAGCATCTCTACGGCGGCTTCGCGGCTACCGAGACGCGTCGAGGACAACGCGACTGGGCGGCGCGTCCAACCATTATTGACGGGAAGGGGACGGACATCTGCGTTACAGGAGCCGACCACGGCATCCTGGACGGCTTTATCGTGCGGAACGGGCGTCCGGGGATGCTCAATTCCGATTCGTGCTGCATGACGGTGGCCAACTGCCGGTTCATGGACAACGCCAGTTCGGCCGGCGGGGCCATATACAATCAGTTCGCCTCGATATCGCTGGCCAATTGCACGTTCGCGGACAACCATGCGTATTCCAACTATCCCCGGGTTCCGGGATCGCCCGGTTCTCTCCTTTACGGTTCGGGCGGCGCCATCTACAACCACTATATACGACTTCCTTACGCTGACGGACTGCGTGTTCGTTCGGAACACGGCGCAACTGATGGGAGGCGCGATGGCCGCCTACGACCTTGGCGAAGGGACTATGACAAACTGCGCGTTTTATCAGAATGAAGCCCCGGAGGGTGGGGCTTTGGCCGCTTACGGCCCCTTTTCGGTTACACTGAGGAACTGCACGCTGGCCGACAACACCGCGGATGACGGCGGAGCGATGCGTATCCGTTACTGGTCCCCGGAGATCGTCAACTGCATCTTGTGGAACAATGCGCCGAATGAGCTTGCGGGCAGTCCTTACGATGTGGTGTATTCCTGCGTGCGCGGCGGATTTGCGGGAGAGGGCAACATCGCCGCGGACCCGTTGTTCACGGATGCGGCCAACGGCGATTTCCGGTTGCTGCCCGGTTCGCCGTGCATAGACACGGGGACGGCCTGGGACGCCCCCACCACGGACATAGACGGAATAGCGCGTCCGCAAGGCGCCGGGTTCGACATGGGCGCCCACGAATACAAACCCACCGACGAGGGCGAAGGCGAGGGTGAAGGCGAAGGGTGCGACGGCACGCCCGGATGCCAAGGGCAGGCTGGAGCAATGAGTTCACCCGATTCCAAGACATCGCTTCCCATGCTGGCGACTGCCGTGGCGGGGATTTTTCTTCTTTCGACGATGCGACGAGTACGGCATCCCGGACAGTCGCGCTGAATAGCGCATGCGACTATAGCCCGACGCATTATATGGCAAGTGAAAATGCCGGTTTTACAGGCGTGTCGTGGGCAGCGTACACTACAAGCCCGAAGTTCACGCTTTCCGCGGGCGCGGGAACCAAGACGGTCTATTTCAAGACAAAAAATGGAATCGGAGAATCGTGGGTGGACAGCGACGATATCATCCTGCAATAAAAGATCTTCAGCGATACGCGACCAAACAATCGAAGAAGCGAGGTGTGTGTCATGAACGCGACTTGCGGCGTCTTTAGGCAGATGGCTTTCGTTGCTTGCTGTTCTATACTGTTGATTACGCATGCAAAATATGCGGCAGCAACCGAAGTGTCATTATGCGATTATTGGCCGCATAAAGCAGGAAATATATGGGAATCTTGGCATCCCGGCGAGCCGAGTTACTACCTCTATTGCATAGAAGAGGAAATGAATATCAACGGCTGCCAAGTGTGGAAGACGATGAGCGGCAGTGGCGACCTTGCGGGACCACAGGTTTCCTATACCGTCTTCGTGGACGGGTGGATGTGCATTACCGATCGTGCCGAAGATCTCGAACAACTGCCCGCAATCACGGGAAATCTCCAACAATTCCTGCCCCTGACAATCGTTGTGGACGAGCCCATTTATTTACCAATCATGCGGCAGACCGCAACATTCCGTATAGGTTCGTTGTTTAGCTTCTATCCAGATGGAATTCATTCCATGGGCTGCAACGATTTGCTGCGGTTCTCGCTCGGAGATCAACCCGATGTACTTGTATTAACTACTGGTTGGGTCAAGTGGCTCGCCTTGGGTAGGGGATTGGGAGTTATGAGCGATCGATTCCTGCCTATAAATACGATTGCTGTGTCCGGCGGTTGCGATTCCTCGCTTGCGATCACACGGCCGCCCGTCGGCGGGAGGCATGAGGAGGGGAGCCGGTTGGAACTGAGCGTGGAAGTCGCGGGCAAGTCAAGCGGGCTGTTGTACCAGTGGATTCGAAACGGGACCTATGCGACAGGCCAAACCGGTTCCGTCTACACCATCGAAGCGCTGGGCTTCGGCGATGCCGGCCGTTACAGTTGCATCGTGTCGAATCCGGGCAAGGGAAGCGTCCAGACCCTGCCGGTGGAGATACGCGTCGTCGAAGCCGGCACGCTGCCCGCGGCGGGCCTTTAGGGCCTTGCAACGCTGGCGCTGGCAATCGGCGGCCTCGTCGCTTTCCGCCGCGCCCGGTAATCCCGGGAAACATCAGACGCGCGGGATCTTGTTAATTTATTGGCGCAGTCGAAAGCGTAACGCCGAATTCCAATTCGGCCGATCTATCAATGCCCGTGCCGAATCGGAATTCGACGGCGAAGGTTTTCCATGCGGCAATGCGCGCCGCCGGATCGCTGCGCTGAACGAATAGGTTATCCAACAGGAAGCAAGCCGCATTTCCGTCGGGCATCTCAAAGCGAGTCGAACACGCCTGTTATGCGGTTGCGCAGCGCCTTGTCCTCGTGCGTCACGACGAGCAGCCACATGCCGTTGCGCGCGGGCGTACTGGGCTTGTTTTTCGGTTTCGCCGCGCCCAACTGCTCGCTCAGGTTCCATGTCTCGACGATCACCGAACCCGCGTCCGGTTTCTCGTACTCGTACTGCATGGCAATTTTGCCCTCGTCGGCGAATTGGGCCAATTTCACGAAAGCGCCGTCCACCATCATTGTCGTTTCACTGACGGCATGGTTCATGGGACGCTCCGAGATCGTTATGTCGCTGACATTCATGCCGTTTTCGCGAAAGGCTTGGATGACACGTTCCGGCGTGACCGGTTTCGGCATGAGTTTCAGTAAAAAAGGCGACGCCAACAAGATCGCCGCGGCCAGTACGAGGATCTTCTTCATGGCTACGCTTTCCGCTCCGGCCCGTCGTCCGGCAAGTTCAATTTTGGATCGAGGCGTTCGCCCGATTGAAGCATTTTGTCCCAGGTGACCGGTTCGCCGGAGTAGGCGGCCATGCGTCCCAACACGCAGGACAGGGTGCTGTCGGCGCTTTCGCGGGCGTTTTGGATGGCTTTGCCTTCGAGGACGGCTTGGCAGAAGTCTTTGATGTTGTTGACGGCGCCTTCCTTGTAGATGTTGCCGGTATTGCCGCCGGCCCAGCCGGCCTTGCTGCCGCGAATTTTGACGTCGCCGCCGTAATGCGATTCGACAGTGCCGGTGCTTCCGTAGAGGCGGATGCAGAGATCGTCGAACCCGTCGCCGAACTGCCGCGAACTGAAATCAACGATGACGTCGTTCGGGTAATGGAACGTCACGACGAAATGATCCCAGCAGTCGCCGACGTCGGTCCGCACCTTGCGTCCGCCCGTGCCGACGGCTTTGACGGGATGCGACTGGAGATACCAGTTGGCGACGTCAATGACATGGATGTTCTGCTCGACGATGATGTCGCCGGATAGCGCCTTGTCGAACACCCAATTGCGCAGACGGGCGGTTTCGGTTCCCGGTTCGGCATGCAGGCCGAGGCGTCCGGTGTGGTAGAAGACATGGCCAAGCGCCGGATCGCCGATCATGCCGTCGTGGACGCGCTGCGCGGCCCCCTTGAAAAATTCGTTGTTCCGCGTCTGGAAGTCCACAAGACAACACAGTTTTCCCGCGGCCTTGTCCGCGGCCTTGACGATATCGAGACAGCCGGGCGCATCCACGGCGATGGGTTTCGCGAGATAGACATGCTTGCCCGCATCGAGTCCCGCGACAGTCTGTTCGGGGTGGAAGTAGGGCGGGCTTTCGATGGCGATGGCGTCCACCTTGCCCGCAATCAGCGCCTTGTAGCCGTCGAGGCCGACATGCCGGCGCGACGGAGCAATGTCGAAGGCCTCGCCGACGTCGTCCACGCGATCGCGGAAATAATCATGCGCCGCGACAATTTTTGCGGGCGCATTTTTTTCGAACAGATCGGCGATCCATTTCCCGCGTCCGCCGCAGCCGATCATTCCAATCTCGACCTTGGAATTCGCCTCCGATCCCAGGGCTGTCCGGGGCCGCATGATGGAAAACGCCGCCGCCGTTGTCGCAGCCGCCTTCAGAAAGTGCCTCCGTTTCATTTCTTCCTTGCCCATGTGAGCGTCCTTTCGCGTGTTGAGCTGGCAAACTCCGCGATCACGCATCCGGAGGTTTGCCGCGATTTCTTCATGCCCAGTATAGCAGACCCCCCAAGATGCGGACACACCATCAGACCCGTAGGGGGCATACGATTTTCCTCGGAACATGCAGGAGCAGGCATTGTGATTTCGTGCATGTGTGCGTAATGGGGTTTGCTCCCTTGAACGCGGCAGAAGACGCCGATCCTCCCTGTTGCAGGTGAATCGTGGATGGTCCACCGCAAGGACTGTACGTTGCGTTTTATCTTTACCAGAATGGCGAACGATTTTGCGGGTTTATTTTGTCAAAAAGTCCACTTCGTCCACGGGATATGCCTGAAACCCCGCTTGAACGACCGAATTTGGACACAATCGGGCGCCCGTGTTTCAGCGCCTTAAAGTCTGGCTTCCCAAAAAAACAAGAAAGTCTTGGACAATTTGTGCGACCGATTGAAGTTCCGTGATTTAGCGAGTGCGAAAATCTTGGGGTTTTGGGCACGATGACGAGTACGAAGAGAAATTGGGTTATGGGTGATACCCACGTCAGTACAATGGGGCGGGAGTGCCTCTATCTGCCCCGCACACGCTTGATCAGGGTGTAGGCCTCGTTGAGCGCACGCATGGCGTCGCCGTCGCCGCCGTGATCGGGGTGGTGGATTTTGGCTTTTTGCCGGTAGGCACGCTCGATTTCCTCCCACTGAGCGGAGGGAGACACGCCGAGAATCTTGAAACAGACGTCCATATCGCGCGCGGAAGCCCCGTTCGGGGGCGGGTCCACGCGCTCCCCGCGCAGTTCGCGCAACGCGCGGATGATGCGCGGCCACAATCCGGTTCCGCTCAAAACCGTCACGACGATAATCAAGAGTATCAATTCATGAACGGGACTCACGCCTAGCGTCCTTTGCGTTTGTCGTCGAAGCGGAAAATATTGTCCACGGCTTCGCCAATCTTGTCCAATGGGTCGGCCGTGTTCCTCGGCCGGCCCCGTTCCAGCCATTGCGATCGCCGCCACGAGATAAACCGCGGCGCCAGTTGCATGTAGGCGTAACCGACGGCCATCCCGCCGAAATGGGTGGCCACGGACGTGCCGCCGTCCTGCAGGGCCGACACGACGTTCATTGCGATGATGATGTAAACGAGTGTTCGCGCGTTGATGGGTATGGGCAGTGGGAAGAAGAAGAATTGGCGTTCGGGCGACAGCACGGCAAATGCGACCATGACCCCCATCGCCGCGCCGCTCGCCCCCGTAATCGAAACGTCCACCCCGCCCATTACCACGGGCACGAAAGAACCCAGCACGCCGAGCGCGCCGCATAGCACGTAGAACAGGATAAATTGGCGGCTGCCCAGCGCGCGTTCAACTTCCGGGCCGAAAAAGTACAGCCAGAGCATGTTCAGGAAAAGGTGCAACAGGCCGTTGTGCAGTGAAAAATAGGTCAGCGCCTTCCAGATTTTGCCCATATAGAACGCGCCCGGCTGGAACGCGAAAAATTCCGTGATGGCCCCGCCGGGCGGCGCCGATCCGCCGCCGGCCAGCAACGGCAGGCCGAAAGGAATATCGAGCACCAGTTGCGCCGAAAAGACGGCGATGTTGAACAAAATCAGGCGTTGAACCGCCCACGTAATGCGGTTGTCGGTTTCACCGAAACCCTCATATCGTCGCTCGTAATAGAAAGTGTTCATCGCAGGGAGATTTTACACTTTTAGGCCGGGTTTGTCATAACACCGCTAACCCCGTCCCAGCAGCATTCGTCCAATCCGCAGGACGAGTTCGCGTTCTTCGGGCAGGAGCGTCCAAAGGGCCATCTGGAGGACGGCGTACAGAACCGTGCCCGCAGCCACCGCCAAAACAAGGGAATGATCCGCCAGCGCATGCGCGACGGCCGCCATGACTGCGCACGCGGCAAGCGTTTTGACCGTCATCGGGAAAAGGCGCATATCGCGATAATCCTGCCGCATGCCGTAAATGAAGATTGCGGAAATGACATAGTTGGCGATGACCGCGGACCATGCGGCCCCTATGGCGCCGTAGCGCGGAATCAGCAGCAGGTTGGCGGCCACGCTGGCGACGCATCCCACGAAGTAAGCGCCCACGACGTGGCCGTTACGGTGTTTTGAATACAAGAATTCCTGCCCGACGCTGTTGAGGTAAAAGGCCGGGGTGACAATACAAAGCACCTGTAACACCAACACGGATTCGGCGAAGCCGCCGTCCCGCGCGCCGGTGAGCAGGCCGACGATCGGCCCGGCCAGCGCCGCGATGCCGAATCCCATCGGAAATGCGAGCAGCAGCGCAAGACGCGCCGATGTGTGCATGAGTCGCGTGTAATTTTCGCGCGCGTTCACGGAGAGGCGGCACAAGGCCGGAAAAACCGTCGTACCCCAAATGCCCGCTATCATGAGCATGGGTTCCGTCACACGCTGCGCGGCGGTATAGATGCCGGCCGCCGTTTCCCCGTCGAGCCACTTGAGCAGCGCCATGTCGGACTTGAAATAAATCATGGACAAGAGCGCCGCCATCGTGAACGCGTTGCTTTCGACGATCTGCCTCCAGGCAAGCGCGGGGCCGAAGCGCGGGCGCTCCCACCCGCCGACGGCAATCGAAACGGCCACGATTGCCGCCAGTCCCACCAGATTGCCGGCGGCGATGCCCGCGTGCGCCGAGACGCTGCTCGGCGCGAGACGCAAGGCGTACCATGTGCCGGTCAGCCGGGCCACTCCCGACAGCAGATTGACGCCGGCTATCCAGACCATGCGTTCACGGGCCATCAACAGCGACTCGAAGGGCCGTTGAAGCGCGTACAGAACCACCACCGACAGCGAAGACATGAAGACGGCCCGGCGCGTCACGGGGTCCGGCTCGATGAACGCCATGGAAAGCATTACGCCGGCTGTTGTCGCCAGCGACAGAATCAACATAACGACGCTGGATGTCCACACATGGGTCCACGCGATGGATGGTTCGCGCGCGATGTCGCGTATCAGCAGGCGGTGGATGCCGAGCGTAGCGAAAATGCAGAACAAGGCCGGGTAGTTGAGTGCAAACCCATATTGTCCCGATCCTTCGACGCCCAGCGCCCGGAAGATGATCCCGGCTTGGACAAGACTGAGCGCAAGGCACAAACACCGCGACGACACCATCGCCACGAGGTTTATCCCGATTTGCGCGGATTCGCGGACAGGGGATCGGCTCATGACGGCGACCCTTCCAACACCCGACGGTAGACATTCGCCAGCGCGTCCGCGCTTCGTTCCCAAGTAAACCGCCGCGCGCGATCGGATGCGGCATCCGTCCGCTTCAAGGCTTCCGCGCGATGTTCGAGGAGTTCGACGAGTCCGGCCTCGATGGATTCCACACGTTCCGGTTCGACGAGAATGCCCGTATCGCCCACGATCTCCGGCAAGGACGACACGCGCGAAGTCAACACGGGCGTACGCGCGGCCATCGCCTCAAGCGCCGGCAATCCGAACCCCTCGTAAAGCGACGGATACACGCACGCAAAGGCGCCGCGCAGCAGGCTCACGGCATCCGCCCTGTCCAGATAACCGGTGTGCACGACCGATTCTTCCAGATGCAGGCGGGCGATGGTTTGAAACACATCATCATACATCCAGCCGGCCTTCCCGGCCAATACCAGCATCGGGCAATCCCCGTACCGCGCGCGAACGCGCGCATAGGCCTCCAAGAGCCGCGGCACGTTCTTGCGCGGTTCAAGGGTGCCGAGATGGATGAAATAGTCCTTATTGATGCCGAAGCGCTTCCGGCAGGCCGCCAGCCGATCCGTGTCGGGTGGAGTGGCAAACTCGCCCAGGGACACTCCACCGTAGACAACATGGATTCGGTTCGGGTCCGCGCGCAGCAACTCCACGAGATCGGCGCGGCAACTTTCCGAAATGGCGATCAGCGCATCCGCGCGCGCAACGGCATGCCGCAACAGGCGCATGTGCAGGCGAAAATTCGACGCGGTTCGCGAACCGGGAACGCGCAACGCCGAGAGATCGAAAACCGTCACGACGCGCCGGGCCTTGCGCGAGGCGGGTAAGAGATGAAACGCGCCGTGCACGATATCCGCCGTTCCGGCCATCCATTCAATCGGCGGCCAATCGAAACGCGTCCAGAAAACGTTTTTTATCCGGGTTGGACAGCGCACCGCGCACAGTTCGGCATTGAATTCGCCGTTCAGAACCTTCGTACCGCGCGCTGAACTCGCAAACAGGCGCATGCGCCATTCCGGATGCCCGGCCAGAAACGCGCGGATCAAATCGCGGGTGTAATAACCCACCCCCGTCAATGGACGCGGCGCCAGACAACTCACGTCCATGACGACGCAGCCGGACAAGCCTTCGTCCGGCGTCCTGGATACGTTTCCCGGCACGTCTGTGTTATCCTCCGAAAAAGGTGGTTGCTGCGCAGAATACCTGAAGAATCCCACGGACGCAAAGGCTTTACGGACGATCCTCGATCACGCGCGGTGCAGCAAGCGCCCAAGCCAGGGTGTTTCGACATGGATGGCGCTTTCGGGACACATTTCCTGGCAGCAGTAACAACGGATGCAACGGGCGTATTCGTAGACGGGCGGCCGCCGGGACGGATCGGGCGCCGGTTCGCTGCGAAAATCCACGGCTTTCGGCGTTATCGGGCACACCTTGACGCAGGTTCCGCACGCCGTGCATAGCGCCGCCTCGATGGCCGGCCTCGGCACAATCAGGTCCCGGAGCGGTTTTGCCAACCAAGACGGCATGACGCCACGTTTTCCCTCTTTATCGCGGTTTACCTTGAAATCGTCCACGACGAGCGGTTCGATTGAATCGCCCACAATCTCCATGCCGGAGAAGGTTCCCAGCCCCATCTCCGCGCCCCAGCGGATGACCGGCACGAGAGCGGGCTCTAGATTGATCAGGCGGCAGGCCACCGCGTCCAGCGCGACAGGATCGCTTGAAAACAACAGGGCGCGCACCGGACGCGGATGTCCGCTGCGCGGCCCGTTGCCTTCCATGGCCACTATCGCGTCCATGACATACAAGCGCGGACGGATAAACACGGTCAAATCCACCAGCATCCGCGCAAAACGATCCATTTCGGACATCCGCGCGTGAAACTCGCCCTTGAGAAAACCGGGGATGCAGCCAAACTGGTTTTTCACCGCGCCGGTCATGCGCGTGAGCGCATGTGTCTTGAGTTTCGGTAGCGACACAAGGCCGTCGCAATCCAGCACGCCTTGGGCCAGTGTGAACTGTTTAAGTTGATGACCCTCGGGATTCGAGACGGCCTTGCCGTGGACGAAATCCGCCAGCGTAAGGCCCAGTTCCCCGGCCACGGCCGCCAGCCCCGCCCGTTTCGCCGCGAATTCCGGACGCCCGAAACCCGGTGAATCGCCATACGAGACGCGCGCCCCCGCTTCGATCGCCTGTTTCGCCACAGCGCCGAAAACGCCCGGATGCGTCGTGACGGCCTTGGCCGGCGGCGTGGCCGCGAGCAGGTTCGGTTTCAAGAGGATGCGCTCGCCGCGCCGCACGAAGGCGCCCATACCGCCCAGCAGGGACAAACCCCGCGCCACGGCGTCCTCCACGCGCGATGCGTCGTAATCGTCGCACCGTACCAAGGCTACTCGGCTCGATTGACTCGACATGTCTCGCTCCGGTTTATCGGGCGGCATGGCCGCCGGTTACAGACCGCCGCCATAATACCGGTCAAGGGCTGCCGCGATATCCCCCGCCGCGGCCACAACCGGTTCGACCGGCCGCCCACTGGCCAGTTCGACATCGTCAATGGCGATCAAGTCCAAGGGGTTGGCCATGGCCAGCACGACCCGTTCCGGCGAGGCGCCGATAGGAAGGCAATTCCGACGCCGCGCGAGCGGTCCGCCGATGATTCGCGTCGCTTCCGGCTCCACGACATCCGGTGTCAGCCTCACGAACGGCAACCCCAACTGGCGCGCGACAATCCGCGCGACGGCTTCTTCGCTTGCATAGCCTTTTTCGACGAGGATGGTTCCCAAGCGCCGCTGCGGCATGAACGCCTGCTCGTTCAATCCATCTTCCAACTGTTCTTGGGTAACCACGCCGAGGTCAACGAGGACTTCGCCCATGCGCAGTTTGCGCCCTTGCGGATCCGAAAGTGGAACCGCCGCCGGCTCGCTTTCCGCCGCGGCGCCCTGTGGTCCGGGCACGCTGAGCGAGGCGTTCATCCGGCGCAGCATGTCTATTTCGGCGCGAAGCGCCACAATCTGCTGATGCGCCTCGTCCCGGTCGCGCAACGCCGCTGCGAGTTGATCTGAAACGGCGCGGGCTTCGGCCCGCTTCGCCTCGCCCAGTTCCTCCTGAAGCAAATCCGCGCGGACGCGTTCCGCGGCGAGCGCATTGCGCATTTCGTGAAGGCTTTCCTGCAGGGGACGCAGATCCGCCGCTTCGCGCGCGGCTGCCAAATCGCGCTCGAGCTGGGCGATGCGCCCGCTCAACTCGCCGGTTACGGTGTCCGACACTTGCTCCACATGAACCCGTTCCGATTCGATATGTCGAACACGTTCGAGCAGGGACGCGTTTTCCTCGGACAAGCGGGCCATGCGTTGTTGCAGGGCGCCCATTTCCGCGTCGCGCCGGACAATTTCCTCCTGCAAAGCGGCGAGTCGGGCGCGTGCTTCCTGCAGGGCTTCGCGATCGGCTTCACGCGCCTGCGCTTCCCGGCGAAGCAGAAGCATCTGTTCCTGCACGCGGCTCACGCGCGCGCACAACGCTTCGTACGATTCCGACACCTGCCGGTCCCACGCCGCCAAGGCGGTTTCCAGCCGGGCGAATAGATCTTCGCGCGACCTGTCCATGCCCACGCCCCTTTCCATGCCGTTTTCTCCAGCGTCTGTTTGCAGCGATTATAGGTGGCTTTCGGAATGGCGTCAATAGCGCTGCCGTCCGCTCGTGCGCGTCATGGCCGGTAACAATTCTCTTCTTCGGCGCAATTGGGCGCGGATGGAAGCGATTCGGTTTGGACGGGTACACTGGCGCGGGAGGGTAACGGTCATGGGAAAAGGCGTTGTTGCGGCTATTGCGGTGATGCTGATTGCAGGCGGATCTTTCGGAGAACGGTTCGAGGCGGATTGCGCGTCCGGGACGGGATGGGATGTGTTGGATTTCGTGGGCGACGGAACCTTCCGGCCGGTCGAGGGGGTCAACTGCCCGCCGGGGTATGGTCCGAAAGTGCTGCGCATGGAGGGAAGCGAATTGCTGGTCTTGCCGAAAGGCGGGGCGTTTTTGGGGGGAACCGTCGTCGTGCTGTACCGCGAGAACGATCCGCGGGACCGCGACTCGGATGGCGTGATCCTGTTCGGCGCGCAGGTCGGCGAGGATTTGAGCGTCATTCACAACACCAAGGAAAAGTGTGCGCACGCATGGGTCGAGCAGGACAACGACACGGGATTTCAGGTGAGGCAATTCGATGCCGGCGGCAAGGAAAGCACTCTTGCAGAACACGCCGGATTGGGCCTGATAACGGATCCATGGAACGCGACGGGCTGGATCTGGCAGAAGGTACACATTGGGGGCAGCCGGGTGAAAGCCAAGTTCTGGCCCGCCCAAGAACCGGAACCCAAAGACTGGATCATCGAAACAGATACCGGCCTTCAGCCGGGACGCATCGGCGCGATTGTGCATTCGGGCCATATTGACATCGCCTGTTTTGCCTTCGATGCGGATGCCGACATTGCCACGACAGCGCCATTGGCGTATCTGGCTTTTTCGCAGGAACGCGCCACGACCGGCGACGACCTTCTATTGTGGCTTTTCACGAACCGCGACCGGGCTGTCGAGGCGTCCTGCCGCATCGAAGTCCGGCTGGACGGGCATGCCGCGGGAGAAACCACGCTATCCATCCCGATTCCCGCCGGTCACGCCCAAACGCCGCTGCGATTGGCGGTCCGTTCGCCTTCCGGCGGCGGACTGTGGCTGCCGCTCGACAAGCCGCTGGGCGCGGGGTCATGCACGGTGTCCATCTCGGGCGCAATCGAGACGGTATGCCGCTTTCCGATAGCGCCTGTCGAAGTGTTCGCGAAAACATGGGCCGATGCCGCGCGGCGCGCCGAATTGTTTCGCCGTTTCATGGATGGAGCCGCTGCAAGGGATCCCCGGCTGGAAGCCTTGTGCGACGCGGCATGCGCCCACACCGGCGCGGCGGAGGTACACTACCGGGCGGGCCGTCTCGAAAAGGCCGGGGCCGCGCTTGCCTATGCGAATGAGGCGCTCGCGGAACTGAGGGGATACAAGGGTGCGCGCCTGCGCGCGGCGGGCGGCGATCCGGATGCGCTTGTGCCTCCGGCGGATGCGCCGTTGCCCGAGCGCCCCGAACCGAAAGAAGTTGCGACCATATACTCGCCGGATTATTCCATCCGCTTCGGCGAGGCAAACCTCGAAGCCCAGAGCATGGTCATGGGCCGGACCTATCGTGTTTCAATCCCCTGGCAGGTCGAGGGCGCTTCGCCGGACCGCGATTACGCATTCCATGTGGCGTTGACGAGTCCGCTCGGCTCGCGCACTGTGGCGTCCGCCGGCACACCGCCGAAAATTCCGTCCAGCGCATGGAAGGCCGGCGAGACTTATGAGCAAGTCGTCGAATTGCGCGTATCCCCGGAAAATCCCGATCCGTCCGTGCATCCGGAACAACCCGCCGTGCTGGACGAATATCATTATCTTGTGGCCGGCGTGACGGATCCGGTGCATGGCGGCGCGTTGCTGCTGGACAATGCGCCGGGGCCGCAGCCGGATCGCATCGGGGCGGGCTATCTGCTTGGGCAAGTTTATGTGTCGAGTGCGCCCGTCGAAATTCGCGGATTCGATCCGCGGGAAAGCCCTGTGCTTGCGCCGCGCACCGATTCGGCCACATTTCGCAATGTCGGAACCGCGCCCGTTCGCGCGACGGCCCTTTTCAGCGTCCAGGCGGATACGAAGCGCGTCTTGCATGAAGCGGTGGCGGACGTGGACATTCCGCCGGGCGGGGAATGTCCGGTGGCCTTCGAGTGGATGCCGGACACCGCGGGCGAGAGCGTGTTTCGCATCCAACTCGTATTGGATGGGAACCCGTTGACCGAAGCGCAAAAAACCATCGTCCTCATCCCGCCCGAGGGATATGCGATGCGCGCCGAAAAGGAGAACCATGTCGGCGAGGACCTTGCCGCCCGTGTGACGGTTCATGCGGGCAAGGGGCCGGTTTCGGCTTCCGTCTTCGCGAAGGGCCGCCTTGCGGGATCGGCGAAATCGGACGGACCGACGGTGACCATCGCCGCCCGTCCGTGGTTCGGTTACTACGACATCGAGGCGGACTTGGGGACGTTCCGGTATGCGAAGCGGATTGTCGCGACCGTCGTCGAGACACGCGGCACGGATCTGCTTGTAAACGGCGAGCCGTTTCTCATCAAGGGAACAAACGTTCACGGCATGGACCCGTCGAGTCCCGCACGGACCGCCGCCATGTTTCGCATCATGCGCGGGTTGGGATTCAACACATGGCGGGGCGACTTTCCCGCGCGGTGGCAACTCGAACTCGCCCATGAATTGAACACGGTCTACACGGCGTTGGCCCCGTTCAGCTGCATCGCGACGCGCAATATCTTCGCCCGGCAGGACGGACCGCCGATGGCTGTCTCGCGCGAACTGACCCGCGTGTTCATCGAACGCTACAAGGACTCCGCGGGTCTGCTGCTCTGGAACTCGTGCAACGAGATCGAGGGCGACAGCATTGATTTCCTCGTTTCCCAGTACCCGCTCTACAAACGCTTGGATCCCTATGCGCGCCCCGTCCATTACGCCAACCTGTACGGACAGGACTATTGGCAGGGCCAGGATGTCATGGGCGTCAATTGTTATTTCAGTGGCGCGCAGACCGCCGAAAGCCGGCATCCCATCCTACGGCGTTCGCTCGACATTGCGCACGGGGCCGGGCTTCCGCTGATCTTCTGCGAATTCAACTCCTTCAACGGCGCGGTCCATTCGCAGGGTGCGGATGCCATGCGCAACCTGTATGCGTGGGGCGTCGAACAGGGAATGGCTGGCGGATTCCAATACATGAAGGAAAACTCGACATCGCATCCCGGCATTATCGATCCGGGTTTCAATACCCATGCGCTGTACGACAACGCCATTGTCAAGGCGTTTGCGGATGCGGACGTCTCCCTGTTGGCGGTATCGGGCGACACCGCCAAGGCGCGCATCCACAACCGCCGCCGGTTCACCCTGCGCGAAGTGGTCCTGAATCCGGTGAACTTCAGGCAATCCCTGCCGCCTGTCCCTATTCCCGATTTGCCGCCCGGCGCCAACCACGACATCGAACTCGCGATGCCGCGCATTCACGGCGGCCCGGCGAGGATCATCGAAGGCCGCCTTGAATTCGTGACGCACTTCGGCTTTGCGGCGAGCGTGCCGGTGCGGCTTATCGTGCGGTAGATCGGTTGGTTATTTCAGCTCGTCTAGAAACGCGCGCATCGCGGCATGAACTTCGTCCCAGGCGGACGCTATATTGTGCGGCGCATTGACGGCGACGCGGCGCGAACCGCGGATGTTGTGTGCAAGGTAGTCGTAGGAATATCGCGAGAAGAACTGGCAGCGCGAGGGCTGGATAATCAGCGTCGGCACGTGGACCCGGTGAACGTACTCCCGCAGCGACTCTTTTTTCATGATATCCGCGTTTTTGAGCATGTTCGCGCGATGGGTCGCGATGGAGGAATGGACGACCATCTCGCAGTTGCCCGCGCACTCGGACACCGCGCCCAGATCGTAGTCCATTCGTCCGTCTTTCCATTTGAGCCAGCACGCCTCGTTGATGGCCGTGTAGAGCGGAAAGCGCGTCAGGACAAACGACAGCCGCAATGTTCGGACCGAAATCTCGTAGGAGGACGCCATCAGGACCAGTCCCTTGACGCGATCAGGCATGCGGGCGTTCATCAACAGCGAGATGAACCCGCCGTAACTGTATCCCGCGAACACGATGTTGTCGAGATGTTCGCCGTCCACGATGCGCTGGATGTAATCCGCAATGGCGGCGTAATTCCCGCAGTCAATATCCCGCGCAAACCCGTAGCCCGGCAAATCAAGGGCCACGTGACTGATCCCGTCCCCGCGCAGGCGATCGCACAACGGGCGGAAATAGGTCCGGTTCAGGCCATGCCCATGCAGCAAGACGACGGTATACGCCGACTGGCCGCGATAGCGGTCGAAGGTATTCATTTATGGTCCGTTCCGCGCTCAGTGGCCGTATTTTGCGTTCAGCGCGTCAACGGCCTTCTTGCAGTCGGCCGTCACGGCCCATGCGTCCGGCCAGAAACACAGATCGATCGTCCACCAGTCGTGCTTGATCCCGGACCGGTTGAGTTCGGGCAGCAAGGCGTCGAAATCGAGGATGCCCGTACCGAAGGGGGCGTGCGTGCTCGTTTCATCGTCGTGCAGCGTGCCGTCCGAGTCAATCAGGTGAAGATGGTTGATCTTGCCGCGCAGTTTTTGCGCGAGTTCGAGCGCGCCGCCGGGCAACGTTTCCTTTTTGCCGGGCTGCCGCGCGCCGACCGCCGCGACCATGTGCGCATGGCAGGTGTCGAATTGCACGCCGAAATTGTCGTCGCCGACTTCATCCACGATCCGCAGGATGTCCGACGGCTTGTTGAACGCGAAGCCCGGCTCGAATTCCCACGTCACGTAGATACCCTTGTCCGCCGCTTCGCGCGCACAACGTTTCCACGTCGAGACGACCCGTTTCCGGGCCGTGTCCTCGTCCACTTCCTCGAAAATCGTCGGCGGCTGCACGCTGTCCACCCGGATGCCGGGGATGCCGAGGTCCACGCAGAATTCGAGGTTCTTGCGAAACTCGCTCAGGTAATGCGAATTGTCGTCCGTGTTGATCAGTTTCTCGCCCCACAGATTCGCGGCAAGGCCGGAAAACGCGAGGCCGGCGTCGGCCACGCCCTGCTTGCATTTCGCGCGCGACTCCTTGTCCGGCATGATGTCCGGATTCGGATGAATCCCGAACCCGCCGAGTTCCACCCCGTCGAATCCGAGCGCCGCCAATTTGGATACGATTTCATCCCATGGAACCGGGTTGTTCGCGTACGGTCCAATCGAATATGCCCATGTGCCAATCGAGATCTTTTTCATGACTTATCCCTTCCTGTAATCGCCGACTTCGGGCGCCTGCGGGTTGACTTCCGGTCCAAAATAGCGCAAGAGAACCAGCGGGCACGCCTTGCCCAAATTTTCGATGACAACGCCTTCCCGCGCGGCTTTCGCGCTGATGAACACCTCGTCTTCGGTGAGTTCGCCGAAGCGGATCATCGCCGGGCACTCCAGCGGCATGTTGCCGATGCGACCCCGGCCCTGCGTGACGATCACGCCGGACGCGCCGTTGTCCTTCAACGTCATCTTGACGCCCGGATTGACGGTTAGTTCCTTGGCGGAAAAATACTGTTTGCCTCCGACGCGCCCATAACTAATCCAGCGATCCACATAGCCTTCGCCGGCCGTGTCGCCGTCGGGAATCGGCTCGAGGTAATGGTGATCCTTGAAATGCGGGTCAACGTTGGCCTCCCAGTCAATCTCGCCCACGATGAAATCAATGTCGTTGTGCTTGTCTTCCGGCATGTCCTTGACCAGCAGCGAACGCGGGACGGGACGTCCCTCGACGAGCGACTGGTACATGCCGAACACGTCGCTGCCCCATTGCGGCTCGTAGGTGACCAGTGAACCGGGCGCGTGCAGCACGCACGGGCCGACCAGCCAGCCCGTGCCAGGCTTGAGGCGGTACGCCTTCGACAAGTCCAGAATGCCATTGTCGCCCTCGTTCCATCGCTCGATGCAACGGCAAACGTCCTCACGCGTCGTTCCTGGTTCGAGGCCAAAGAACGTGTAGGGGAAATTGTCGCCGATGGCGTTCATCTGCGGCGGAAAATAATACGATTCCGGCTTGCCTTCGCGCCCAACCAGCGCGGCCTGCTCGAAGTTCTGATGCAAATGGTGGGGGATAGGCCCCATGTTGTCGAAAAACTTGCTGTACACCGGCCACCGCTTGTACTGGTTCCAGATATCGTCGCCGATGATTTCAGCGCCGAGCGCCTCGACCGCGTCGCGCAGCGTGAACCGCTGCCCGTCGTGGATAACGTAACTAAGGCCTTCGTCGTCCGGCGCGCCCTCGTTGTCGGCATGCGTCGTCGAGGCGAACCACCGCTCGTCAATCCCGCCGCGATGCGTGCCGAGCGCATAATAATCATCGGGATGCAGTTTCAACCGTTTGCCGGGCTGCAAAAAGGAACGCGGCACCCACGTCGGCGCAAGACGCAGAATGCCTTCGCCCGCTTCCATCGCCGCCTTGGCCGCCTTGACAACACTCGAACCGCTTACAGTCTTCATCGTAACTTCCTCCTTCCGATTGAGGTTTATTTATATCATTGCCGCCTGTAAAGCGCAAATTGGCTGCTGCTTCCGTTTGTGCATGGGCGCATGCTATTTCGAAACCGTATCCGACAACCGCCCTGTTCCTAACCCATGGTTTGGATTGGAAGCATGATTACGAACAAGCGCAAGGGCGCGATTGGTGTTACGGCCAAGGGTATTTTCGTGGTGATTCGAATAACTATATTATGGGCAAAAAACGGATAGTCGGCGCCGGCGGACCGCCGAATTGCGCCTTCCCGTTTTTTTCGGTATGGTTCTCTTTGCCCATGAAACAGAACTCCTGTAAAGCGTTGTCATTTGTTGTCGAAGCACGCGACCCGAACTGTCAGGCGCGCGCGGGACGCCTGCGTCTTCCGCACGGCGAGGTCGAAACGCCGGTCTTTATGCCCGTGGGCACGCAGGCGACGGTCAAGGCCGTCTCGCGGGAAGACTTGCAAGCCGCGGGCGCCCAAATGATTCTGTCCAACGCGTATCATCTCTATTTGCGGCCGGGCACGGATATCATCGGAAAAGCAGGCGGCTTGCATGCGTTCATGCGGTGGGATCGCCCGGTTTTGACCGATTCGGGCGGTTTCCAGGTGTTCAGTCTGGCCGGATTGACAAAAATAACAGACGATGGCGTGACGTTCCGCAGCCATATTGACGGTTCGCGGCATGACATGACGCCGGAAAAGGCGACGGACATCCAAATCGCCATCGGCGCGGACATTATCATGTGCTTCGATGAATGTACCCCCTATCCCTGCACGCCGGAGACGGCTTCGGAATCGCTCGAACGCACCGCAGCATGGGCGGCCCGCTGCAAAGATCGCTGGATTCAATACGGGACGGATCGGCAGGCGCTCTTCGGCATTGTGCAGGGCGGCATTTACCAGGATCTACGCATCGAGAGCATCGAACGGACCTTGGCCGTCGGTTTCCCCGGCTACGCCATCGGCGGCGTCAGCGTGGGAGAGGCCAAGGAAGAAATGGCCCAGGTGGTCGAATGGACCGCGCCCCGGCTGCCGGAAGAGGCGCCGCGTTACTTGATGGGCGTCGGGCCGCCCGAAGACATGCTGCATGCCATCGAACACGGGGTGGATATGTTCGATTGCGTGATGCCGACACGAAACGCGCGCAATGGAAGCCTGTTTACGTCGCGCGGCCGCTTGAACATCAAAAACCGGTGTTACGTGGACGATTTTGGTCCCTTGGATCCCGCCTGCGGCTGCCCGGTATGCGCGACGTACACCCGCGCTTATTTGAGCCATCTCTACCGGGCGGGCGAGATTCTTGCGCTGCGTCTCAATACTTTACACAACCTGTTCTTTATGCTACAATTGGCGGCTACCGCGCGCAAAGCGATAATTCGCGGGCGGTTTTGCGAGTTCAGGCGGGCTTTTCTCGAAGCCTATTCCACGCGGGAAATTTCTGAAGCGTGAGCGGCACGGGTGAAGCATGTTTTCTCCGCCGTTTTCCTGTTGGTGCGGTGTTTTCGACGCCGCGAGAGAGCGCAGGCAAAGAAGCGCCGCGACGTTGAAATCGTCGCGTTGCGAGGAGGTCGAACGGACGTGTGGAACAGCGCGGTTTTAGCACAGGTTCTGGCGCAGGCGAATGACGCAGGCGACGCGCCGGCCGCCACGGGCAATCCGATGAACAGCATGATCTTCATGCTGGTGGCGTTCATGGCCATCATGTATTTTCTGACGATCCGCCCCAACCAGAAACGGGAAAAGGAACGCAAGGAAATGCTCGCGTCGCTGGCCAAGGGTGACAAAGTGATCACGCAGGGGGGGATTTGCGGGTATGTCGTGGGATTGTCCGAGAAAACGGTGGTGCTGCGCGTGAGCGACGAGCCCAACGTCAAGATGGAGTTCTTGCGAGGGGCCGTCTCGCAAGTGGTGTCGCGTGAAGGACAGGAAAAGACTTGAGGACAGATAAACGGCGGCGCGGCATGGCGTCCACGCCCGATTGGAGTAATCAATGAAGAATTCATGGGTTCGCACGGCATTCATCACCGTGGTGTTGGTGTTCACGTTCATCTATGTTTATCCCACTGTCGGATGGTTGTGTCTATCCGAACAAACGCGCGAGGCCAAATTGAAGCAATGGAAGGAGGAGGACAGCGTCTATCGGGCGCCGAATTTCTTCCGCGACACATGGAAAGGCATCAAGCGCTGGGCCCAATTCGACCGGTCGAAAGTCGTCAATCTCGGTCTGGATCTTCAGGGCGGCGTGCATGTCGTGCTCGGTTTTGAACTCACGCCGGAACTGAAGGAACAAAAATTCACCGAGGATTACGTGCAGGAAATGATCCTGCAGCGGATTCGGCGGCGCATCAACGAGTTCGGCACAAAGGAACCGGTCATCCAGAAAATGGGCACGAACCAGATCCAGATTCAGTTGCCCGGTGAACGCGACGTGGACGCCGCGCGCGCGCTCATCATGAAAACGGCGTATCTCACGTTCCACATCGTTTCGGGCAGCGATGAAACCATCAAGGCATTCGACGCCATTCGCAAGCATCCGGATTTCAAAGATCGGTTCACGCCATTCCTGAAAAGCCCCGATCCGCGCCAGGGTTACTTCCGTGTGCCCATCGAACACATCGGGCGCATCAAAGAAGTCGTGGATCAGGTCAACAAGACCGAGGGACTGTTGCCGGAAGGCAAGATCTTGGCGCTAAGCCAACCCCCCAATCCGTGGGATGAGCAAGAATATCTCATCTATCTGATGAACAAGCAGCCCCTTATCACGGGCGAGGGGCTGCGGTTGGCGGTCGCGCGGCCGGATGATCAGCATCCGGGTAAATATCAGATCTTGTTCGAATTCAACGCGGAATCGGCGATCAAGTTCGGCGAGGCCACCGAGGCCAACATCAACAAGCCGATGGCCATCGTCGTGGACGGCGTCGTCTGTTCCGCGCCGGTCATCCGGGACAAGATCACGCGCAACGGCCAGATCACCGGCAATTTCAGCGGGCAGCAGGCCAACGACCTCGCGATTGCCCTGAATTCCGGATCGTTGCCGGTGCCGGTGAAGGAGGAATACACCGGCGTGGTCAGCGCAAGCCTCGGCGCCGACTCGATTCGACAGGGCACCTACTCGGCTGTGTTTGGCGTCCTGATTGTGTTGATCTTCATGGCGTTCTACTATCGCGTGGGCGGCATTGTGGCGAACATCGCGCTGTTCCTGAACGGGTTCATCCTGCTGGCGGCGTTCGCCTATTTCGGTATCACGCTGACGCTGCCGGGCATTGCCGGGTTTGTGCTGACGATGGGCATGGCCGTTGACGCGAACGTGCTGATCTTCGAGCGCGTCCGCGAGGAGGTGCGCAACGGCAAATCGCTCATCTCGGCCGTCGATCTCGGTTATGAACGCGCAACAACGACCATCATGGACTCGAATATCACGACGCTGATCGCCGCGCTGGTGCTCCTGCAATTCGGCACCGGGCCCGTGCAGGGATTCGGCGTGGCATTGGCCATCGGCATTCTCACCAGCGTCTTTACCGCGCTCATCGTATCGAAGGCCATCTTCGACGTCATGTTGTCTAAAAAATGGCTGAAGAAACTGGTCATGATGAACCTGATCCGGCCCGACACCAAACTGCCCTTCCTTGAATGGCGCCGGCCGGCCTTTATCTTTAGTGGCATTCTTATCTTGGCAGGGATGGTTGCGTTTTTCGGGCGCGGTCCCAGCAACAACTTCGGCATTGATTTTGCCGGCGGCACGAGTCTGATTGTGCAACTGGATACCGGCGAAAAGGTTGACATCGCCAGTGTGCGAAAGCAGCTCGAAACGAACAATTTCCGCAACGCGATCGTACAGGAATACGGCGAAGGCGACACGGCCTCGGCCACCAATCAATTCGCCATCCGTACCAGCGATATCCAGGAAGGGGGCGGCGATGCCGCCGCCGTGGGCGAGGGCGTCATCGAAAGCCGTATCCGCAATGCGCTGGCTTCGTTGGCCGGCGGGCCGGAAAAGGTCCTCTTGAAAAACGTGGCCGTGGTCGGGCCGGCCATCGGCAAGCAATTGCGCATTGACGCCGTCAAGGCTGTTTTATATGCGTTTCTGTTCCAAATCCTTTACCTGTGGTTCCGCTACAACCTGGTATGGGGCGTGGCGGGCGTCATCGCGGTATTGCATGACTCGATTATCGCCTTGGGCGCGCTGGCTCTGCTCGGCCGCCACATAGACATGACTGTGATTGCTGCGGTGCTGACCCTTATCGGTTACTCAATCAATGACACGGTCGTTGTGTACGACCGGATTCGTGAGGATCTGAAACTATACGCGGGCCGCGGCCTGACGCTCGGCCAAGTCATGAACGCGGCGCTCAACCAGACCCTGAGCCGCACCATTCTGACCGCCTTCTGCACCCTGTTGACGGTGATCATGTTGCTGTTCTTCGGCGGCAGCGTCCTGCGCGATTTCGCCATCTGTCTCACGGTGGGCATCACGATCGGAACCTATTCCAGCATTTTCGTGGCCAGCGCCTTGGCCTACGTCTGGCAGAATTGGCGGAAAAGCAGTCAGAATGTCGGACCGGGCCGGACGCCGTCGCGGCGGCCCAAGAAAGAAGGCAACGCCAAATCGGCGGAAGCCTCCGCCTGATCCCCTTTGCGGCAAACCCGAAACCGGCCTCTGGTCACGTCCAAAGGCCGGTCGTTTTTTACATGCCGCGGCACGGTCCAGCCGACTTGCAATACCTCGCCGGTCTGTCGGATCCGTGAACAAAGCGGACCGGACTTATCCGTTCAGCGTCCAGCCCTTGCGATATTGCCGGCGCAGCAGGTCGTTGGCTTCGGCGCAGTTCGTGACGCGGCCGTTGGCGCCATCGTATTCAAGGGGCTTGCCCACGCGATACGCCACCAGGCCGAGCAGCATCATTTCAATCATCTTTCCGCTGTAATCAAAATCGCAGGACGTTTTGAGACGGCCCTTGCAGGCATCAATCCATTCCCGCTGAAAACCGTTCATGGCCGGGAGGATTTTGTCCGCCGGACGGCGGTTGTAGTAGGTCAAGTCCGCCTGTTTGCCGTAGGGCAGCAGGATCCGGTTGTCGAAGTCCGCGATCAGGAACCCCTTGGATCCCTTGAACATCGCGCCGTGGCCGATCTTGTTCAGGTCAATGCACTCCATCGGCGATTGCGGCATCGCGCCGCCCTGGTGCCAAATCACCGGGAGGGCGGGGCGCCAGTCGTTGGCAGGAATCTGGAACGTGGCCTTGAGTTCGACGGGCGTCACTTCGGGATTGAATGCGTCGCCGGTTGCCTCGGCGGCTGTGGGTAAATCCGCATCCAGCGCATTCCAGGCAATATCCATCGTATGGCTGCCCATGTCGCCGACCTGCCCGCTGCCGAAATCCCAGTACATGTTCCATTGCAGGCAATTGGCCCCCGGCTGGCCGGAAAAATATCCCGGATTGTACGGGTGCATCGGCGAAGGACCAATCCACAGATCGAAGTGCAGGGTCTTCGGCGGCGATCCCTCGGCGGGCAGGTATCCCGGACGCCGGATCTGGCGGTTGCCCCACGCATGGACCGCCTTGAGTTCCCCAATGGCGCCGTCGAGGATCAACTCCCGCACCCGGTTGAAATTCTCGTGTTCGTGGCGTTGGGTGCCGACCTGCGTGGCGAGTTTGTCTTTCTTTTTCAGATAGGTCGCGCGGACCACGCGCGCCTCCTCGACGCTGTTGGCCAGCGGCTTCTCGCAATAGACATGCAAGTCCCGGTTCAGGGCCCAATTCGCGATGAAGGCATGCGTGTGATCTGTCGTGCAGCAAACGACGGCATCGAGATCCTTCCGCTGGAGGCATTTGCGCCAATCTACATAGTGCCTCGCCTTGGGAAACTTCTTGGCCGCGAGCGCCAGATGATTTTCATCCACATCGCACAACGCCACGACATTTTCCCCCGCAAGCCCGTCGTAATGGGCGGTGGCCCGGCCGTGCGCCCCGATCAACGCAATGTTGAGGCGATTGTTGGGGGTGTTCGCGCCGAACACCGTGCCACTAGGCAATAGGAGCAGCCCGGCTCCGGTGGCGGCGGTCTTGAGAAACTGGCGGCGCTGGATTGTCTTGCTCATGGCGAAAACCCTTTCCTTTGAACCGTTGGATGCACCCACGCACAAGGCGTAAAACACGGGATACCCTCTCCCGTGACGCCCGCACCAGTATGGCAAAGCCGCGCAAACCGTTCAAGACCGCCCGCGCGCAAGGAACGCGGCAAGGATGCCGAGTCTACGGTGAAAGCGGCCTCTTGCCGCCATTCCGCCGCCTCGTTCGATCAAAAACGACATGCCCAATCGCGCAGACGTCGTCGCCCCGCATGCGGCCTATTTGCCGGCTTTCAGGTGCGCTGGCGACCCTGAATCCCTTATTACCGGCGGATTCGAGTTTGGGATCGCCTGGCCCAAACACCCATGCCCTGTTTCCCATCTGCGTGCATCTGCGTCATCTGCGGTAGACCACACGATCCACGGATGACGCAGATACACGCAGATACAGAAAACATGAGAGTACCGAATTCTCGAACATTGTGCAGGCTGCAATTGCCCGAAAAATGTTGTTTTTCCTGTTGAACGGATTACGGAATCGTATTGAAACATTGAATGCAGAGTCCCAACAGGAGCAGAAATAAGTAGCCGGAAAGGAATAGAGGTCGCAGCTTATGGTATGGGCAAATTACAATCGCGATTGAAACATGCAATGAATTCGCGTTCTGCATGAAGCGAGTTGCTACCTTTATTTATTTCCACCGCCTAAGGGCGAGTGTGTGGGACAGGCTGTCTAGCCTGTCCGTCCATGGACATGGCGTGGCTGCGGAAAAGACCGACTGGACAGTCTGTCCGACGTTCCGCACCCGAAAGAGTCCCCATGCGCGTTCAGGGCAGGTGAATACAAGCAAGAATTCGGCACTCTCACGCAGAAAAGATGAACGGGGTAAAGAGGTGTAAAAGGAACCCCTTGCGGCATTGCGGCGTGTATGTGATAATCCCATCGGGGCGGCGCAGGCCGGGTGGGTCAACGGGCTGAAACCCGCACTACAAACACGTTGTCTTGGCGCAAGAAATTGTTTGGACAACGATGATTCCAAGCATTGCATTTCCCGCGAACACACAATGCTTTGCGCCTTCGTTCCTTCGTGGTTCAAATTGTTCCGGACGGCAACGCCATCAAAACAGCCTTCCAAAACAACCGGGCGACACCGGTTCTTCGCCTTCGCTTCTTTCATTCAACGTCCCATAGCGCGCCTTTCAACTCCCAAGCGCTCCGCGTCGGATCAGAAGACGCCAACCGGCGAGCAGACATCCCAGCGTCATAATGGCACAGCCTCCAAGACCACAGACAGGCAGACTGCCGGAAGCGAAGACGCGAATGAGGACCGGGTCGGCGGTAAAGGATGCGTCGTATTGATCGGTGATCTGGCAGGTGTAGGCGGCTTCGTCGGACGGCGCAATGGCTTCGATATGAAGCATGTCCGTGGTCACGCCGGCAAGGGGTGACCCATCCTTGATCCACTGATAGCGTATCGGTTCTGAAATGCCGTCTGTAACCGCCTTGAGATCCAAGGGACGGCCCTCTTCCCGCCACGTACTACCCGTTGCCTGAATGGATACCGTCACCGGCGACATGCACCAGACGTCGTTGACAATCTTGGCTTCCTCAATTCCTGACTTTGCAATACCGCCAAGGATCCACAGTTTCCCATTGAAAACTGCGCTGGCATGCCAGCGGCGTGGCGCCCAAGGAGCATCGGGCATTCGAGTCCAGTCGGCGCCATCGGACGTTGCCCAGATGTCGTTCAGATTGACAAAGTGCGCGTAATGCCCCGATCCGGTCAGATAGGTGCCGCCAAAAATCCAAAGCCGGTTGGAAAACGACACCAACGCATGTCCGAAGCGAACGTGCCATGGCGCATTCTCAACCGCTTGGATCCAGTTTTCGCCATTATCAGTGTACCAGCAATCATTAAATTGTGTGGTGCTATTAATACTAGTGTTGAAATAGACGCCGCCGGCAATCCAGACATATTCGCGGAAGACCGCGCCTGCTTGTCCCATGCGAGAGGACCAGGATGCATGCTCCACAACCTGTGTCCACTGCACACCGTCCGGCGAGAACCACACATCATTCAGTTCCGGATAATAGCCGCCCAGGAGCCAGATTCCTTGCCCCGTTGTCAAAATGTTGTGATTGCATCGGGGAGACCATGGAGCTGATGGTATCGGATTTTCCCATGTGCTTCCATCTGCCGAAAACCAAACGTCGTTGTACGATACGGCGTAGTCTATACCACCCGCAACCCAAAGTTTGTCCCCGAAGACGAATGCCTGATGGTTCTCGCGTGCCGGCCACGGCGCACTCGACGCGACCTGCTCCCAATTGACGCCGTCCGCAGAAGACCATATGTCGTTCAATCCGTGATACAAGTCGGAAGTACCCCCTATTACCCACAATCTATCGTGAAATACAGCAACAGCGTGACGTACCCGCGGCGGCCATGGAGCGGCAGTAGTCGCGCAGGACCAGGAATAATTCATCTCCGGCACGGCGGAACTCTTGGCGCTTTCCCCGGTGGCGCAAACCGGCGTAAAACACCAGATATAACAGCAAGCGTATGTTGCCATGATAAACGGGAAACCCATGGCTTTCGACCGTTTCATGTTCCGGTTCCTCCTAATTATACGTCGAATACGGATCGCCCGCATGATTGGGATTGTGTTCGAGCGTATGGGAGACCCCTTGCACAATCACCTTGCCCCGGATTACGAGATGGCCATCGCAGTCGATCAGAGATACTGCGTCTCCGGCGGCATTCTTGACGACGAAGGCCGTTTTTCCGGATGGAATGGAAAGACTCGTCACCTCCTCAGTCAGCCCACCCGCAAGAAAGACTTCGCCCGTCGGTTCGACCACGGCTTTCTTGTCTCCGGCGCTGTCCTTTACAATGAACGAATTCGCCGTTCCCTTTTCGTTGAGCGTCGTCTGACTTGTGTTGAGGTTCAACAGCCCTTTCAAAACGACGACGTTGCCGTTGTTGACAAATCGAACCAATTCGTTGCCCGATACGTCCTTGACGGAAAACGCCGTGCCGAAGTAGTTCTGGATGGCCTCGCGCACGCCGTAGTACGCGGGCTTGCGAAGGTAACGCCCGTTCCAGGTTCCGGTCTGTGAGTCATATGATGTGCCACCCAATAGATCAGGATTGCATGCGCCCGGATCGGGATACTTGGGACACCAAGGCCACCCATAGGGATCACGAAGATTCAACCAAGAGATGTTGTCTATGATACCCCATAGATTCACGCTGTAGAGAAACGGCACGGCCAGCGCGGCGTTCAAGATCTCGCGATACACATATCCCTGCCACTTCTGACGATCCGCAATGGAAACGGACTCCCACTTTCCTTCACCCACATGATCTTTCATGGCATCATACTCGTAATTACCCAAACTGGTTATTCCCATTCGGATGTCCATTTCGCTGATAGCAACTATGGAAACACCCTCGGCAAGCAGGGTTAAGCCTTCAACGATTCCGCGCAGTTGTTTGGGATTGAGCCGGAGTCCATCTTCGCCACCCGCGTCGGCCGTCAGGCAGGCCCACGCGGGGACATACATTTGGACGCCGATACCGTCAATGGGCGCTCCGGAGGCGATCAGCAGTTTCTTGAGGGCGTTTACCCGTTCGAATTTTGCGTTGACCACCGTCACTTGCGTCTGGCCGACGAGCGTCGTCTTGGTCGGGAAGATGCACCCGTAGTCGCAATAGAGCAGCTTGAGATCGGGACCCCAATACCGCGCCCGTTTGAACGCCTCGACCAGGAACACGTCCGAGATATCGCCCGCCCGATCGTTGGGCGTGTCGGTGATGGTGTGCCAGAGCCAATACTTGTTCAGCAGTTCGGGGTCGGTTTCGTCCTCGGTATGCGGTTTCATGTTGGGATATTCGGGCTTGATGAGATTCTTTATCGTATAGAGGATGGCCCCCGCCGCGTGAGCGCTTGCAGATGTTCCCCCCTGGCCGCGAGACACGGTCATCAGGCCATTGCTGTTCGGCGCGGTCTCGATCCGAATGATCTCGTCGTCGATGAGGCCCAGCACATCGACATAGACGTTGGTGTTGTCAATGGTGGCATGCTGTTGCGGGAACTGGGTACCCAGCGTGTGGCCGTAACCGTCGTTCAGCGCCCATACGTCGTCTTCGGGATCCGCCGTAACGGCATATTTCAGGGTAACCGGCGGATCGTCGTCACGCACGGCTTCATTCGCCACGGTCCATCGGTTGACGACACCGGACGAGGCATAGCGGGGCATGACGATGTCAATGAAATCGAAGAGGAGATTGGCCAGCACCGTTGGGGCATTCGACGGATAGGGTGTCAGGATGGTATAGGGTATCCATGCCGGCATCATATAGAGGAGCGTCTGAGCGGAACCCTTCATGTCGTTTTCCGGCGCGAAATCCGCCAGGATTTCGTCCGGGAAACCGAAATAGGGATTGGCGTTCTTTCGCCGGAACGGCGCCTGCATCTCAAGTTCCGTGCAGGTTCCGACATAGTTGAAGTCGTGCGCGAGCAACTGCCGGTAGGCGTCGTATCGCTGAAAGGCGAAGACGCTCGTCTTGGTGTTGGCGCATTCGGCGTCATAGCCCGGCAACCCTTCGGCAAAGGGATCGCAGGCCGGATCTTCGCTACAGTAGCAGGAAGAAGTGTTGTAACACTCCCAGTCGCCGTCCGAAGGTTTCCATGCGCATTTGCGGAGGCCGCCGTAGAGCCCCGGCCGCGTGGAAATGGACACGCCGAAATGAAACGGACGCTGGCTTCGCCCGATGAGTTCCCGCATGCCCACATGCGTGTCCATATAGTCCTCAAGCGCTTCCGTTTCCGCCTCGGTCCAATCGTCTGTCCAGTCGCCTGTACCGCTCTTCGGACCGATGGAAATCGGCTCGATCGGGTAATGCGGCCCCGGTCCGGCCCATTGGGCTGTTGCGTTCGATGTCATAAGCACACCTGCCAGCACCGATACCATAATGCCCCATTTGGGCGATGCCGTCAAGCAAAATCTTTTCCTCATCATCCATGCCCTCTCTGCCGCGAATGGGTGGCGAAATGCGGCAGTATGCCCCTATTCGGATTCTTCGCCCAACTGGACGACGACATTGCCCGCGGCATCCACGGTCAGGGACGCCTTTTTGTTGGCAAGCATGGCCGTTGCGGCATCGCCTTTGCCCTGCAATCTCACGTACGCGGCTTCGGAGTACTCTTCCTCATCGATCATTTCGACTACCGCGAGTTCCGCAACGGGATCAGTTTCTCCTTCGCCTTCGCCCGGCACGGATAAACCCGGCCACAGGGCCAATGCGGTATCCACGCTGAAATCCACGGGATCGTAACCAAGAAAAGTGATTCCAGGCGGATCGGAGAGACACCCAGCCGCAAGAACGCTGAAGGGCGTCATTTCGAGAATCGAGTGCATGAAGGATATCTGCTGCGATTCCTCGTTTTCGGAGTCATACCCGGTTCCGAACAGCCCTATGAGAGGTTGATCGCCCACATGCAAGGTGAAGGCTTCATTCACTTGCCAATCCATCCTGCCCTCGAAATCCATCTCGGCATCGCCCTGCAAGGAGGCATGAAGATCCGAACCGAACTGGATATTGGAAGGCCCCATGGCGCAAACATCCAAACCGCTTGCCGCATTGCCGGAAATGGAACCCGAACCGCCAAAAACAAGCCAATCAAGACTGATGTCTTCGTGCTCGTAGGTGGTGCCCGACGGCTCGCATTCGATAGCCATATCCATTTCTTCATGTTGGTTCTCGGAGTTATATTCTTGCCCGAAGAGGTCTTGATATCGCTCCGGCGGCAAGATGTGCTGAAACAGGTAGAGAACCTTGTCGGAAATTATCCCCGGAACATTATTCGTCTGCGTTTGCGCGATCCCCGTGCCTATTACCGCGAAGATCGCAACGATCCCCAACCTCCATACCCGCTTCATCGCGCATCCTCCCATTGTCCATTGACTGTTCCTGCACGGCACCCGGCAAACACCCTCTTTCCGCAGCGTAGTATGGCACAACCGGCGCGGTTTGTCAATAGGGCTATTGCACATACTTTACGGGGGGGGGGGTACAGACAGCACGGTACGGCTCTGCCGTTTTCCTTGCGCCGGAGGCCGGATACGGTTGGAGCAGTCCGGGGATACACCGGTCCGGTCTTTTGGTCGGGCCGGATTGCCCCTGTCTTTTTGGCTATTGATGCCGGCGGCGGTTCACTTGGCCCAGATTTGCCGGTCGATCAGGGGGATATAGTCCGACCATTCGAGATGGCGTTCGCGGGTCTCGCGGATGACTCGTGTAAAGGCGTCGGCTTGCGCGTCGAGATTGTCGCATTGGCACAGCACCATCGCCTCGAGGGTCTTGGGCACCACGGGGGATCCGTTGACGAGTTCGCCGTGATGCGACAGAATCAGGTGGATCAGGTGCATGCGCAGCGGCTCCGGGAAACCGGGTATCGCGTCCATCTTCTTGCGGACCATTTCGCAGCCGATTTCGAGATGGCCGAGCAGTTTGCCCGCCGTGCTGTATTCGACCAGCATGTCCTGGCTCATCTCGTCGAGTTTGCCGATGTCGTGGAGAAAACACCCCGCCAGCAGGAGATCCCGGTCGATGTTCGGGTACAGTTCGCACATCGTGCAGGCGATGCGCGCCATTTCGAGGCAATGCCGCAGCAGGCCGCCCGGTTGCGCATGGTGCCATTTCTTGCCCGCCGACGCCTGCGTGAAACGCTCCATGAATGCCTCGTCGTCGAGGAAGGCTTTTGTCAGGCGGGACAGCCATTCTCCGGCGATGCTTCCCATCAGTTCCCTGAAGGCCGCCAGGTGCGCCTCCGTGTCCGCGGACGTTTCGATCAGATCGGATTTCTCGAATTCGTTTTCGGCGAGCGGCACGACCTGTTCGACGCGGATTTGCAGGCGGTCTTGGTAGCTGGTCACGTTTCCGCGCACGTTGACGACGTCGCCGATTTCGAACTGCCGGGCAATCGAGGCCGCATTGTTCCACAAAATCCCGCCGATCTCGCCCGTTCGGTCCTTGAACACCATGCCGAGAAACTTGCTGCCGTTGGCCTGCTCGCGCAGGTCTTTCCGGGCGGCAAGAAAATAGTCGTTGACGGTATCGCCTTCCTGAATGGTCGCTACAAATTGCTTTTTCATGAGATCCTCTCGGTTTACGACGGAACGGCCCAAGCATACCCGAAATGGGGGTGAAGATGACAAGACGCCGGCGTCTTTTCAGTTTTCAGCCCGGTTGCGTTTCCACAGGATCGCCAGCAGGCAAAGGCTGGTTCCGATGTAGAGTGTGTAGGCCGCTGCCAGAAACGTGTTCCCGAAGCGCCATGTCCGGGGGATGCTCACGATGACGCCCGCCGCGACGATGAGCAGTTGCAGGGCCATGATGGACGCGCACGGCACGCGATAGGGCGCGCCGCCCGGCGGATGACGGAGTTGCCTTGCCCAGAGAACCAGCACGGGCAGGAAACTCAATCCAAACAGGGTCGCGTAACCCGCAAGAACCGGTTCGACGCCGTGAATTTCGCACCAGCCGTCGTAGCAGCCCTGGAGCACGGGAATGCAGGGTAGCCACAGCGGGATGCCGGATCGGAAGAAGGTCCGCGACCAGCGGCCCAAGGCCGGCTGTACGGCGTCCGCGGGACGGTTGAACAGCCAGAATGCCAGCCCAAAAGCCAGTCCACCGCCGAGTCCGATGCTCATTTCCCAGTTTTTCCACCAGTCAATGCGGATGGGCGAACCGTGCTGCGTCTGCCAGATCCCGCCGATGGTGAACGGAATGGCGAAACCGAGGGCGAGCGTGAGGATCATGGCCACGGCGCGCCGGTCGCGGCGGATGATTTCGTACGCGAGAAATCCGATCGCCGAGCCGACGTGCGGCGCGATGGTCTGGATGGACAGGAGCGCGCGCTGGCAGGTCTTGTATTCGGGGATGTTGTAGACACCCTCGGAATAAAATGGCAGGAACAGTTGCGGAAAGATCCGGACAAAAGCCAGCGCGGCGACGGCGCCCGCCACCCCGCAAAAAATCCGGGCCACCCAATCCTGCAAACGGAGCGGCCGGTTCGGCGCGCACCACGCCATGAAGCAGCCGGTGTTGCCGCCCCAATGCAGGCCGCACAGGAACAGCATCGCGTAACCGGTCCATGCCGGCACGGCGCGCTCCAGATCGGGATGGTTCATGCAGTACTTGCCGTTCAGCCACGAAATGTAGACGCCGTAACCGGTGAATCCGCCGAACATGATGCCGCAGGTGATCGCCACGAGCATCCATGGCGTGGCATAGGGACGCCGTTCCGCGCCGCCCATTTGCGAAAAGGCGTACCACAGCAGCGCCCAGCCGAAACCCGCCAGCGCGCCGCCCGTCTCGCCGCCGTAGCCCGATGTGCCGCGAATTGCCCAATAGTAACCGCCCATCAGGCACATGATGCCGGCGACAAGCCCATAGTCCGTTCGGGTCCATGTCCGTTGCGCATATCCCATGATTGTAGGCCTCCGCATTGTGCCTCCAGCCTACCAATTCCCGGGCGGAGATGCCAGTAGCTGCATCGGGGGATGTTGTCGTTCCGGTATTCGTGTCCACGGCTCCGCAGCGCAGCTTCATACAATGCCGTGAAAAAACAAGCCACGGGAAGGGACGTTTTCACGTCTCCCGTGGCTTTGCGCGATTGGTGTATATGGCCGGAAATGGCGTATCCACAGGCGGCCTGCCAAAAAATTACAAGTTGTAGCCGACTTCGCCGTGTTGCGTGAGATCAAGTCCCGTGACTTCGTCTTCGAGGCTGGCGCGCAGTCCGACGGCCGCGTCAATCACCTTCAAAATGATCAAGGTCAGCACGCCGCAATACACCACGGTGATGGCGCTGCCCAACAGTTGCATGCCCACCTGGTGCACGATGTTCAGGTCCGCCTTGACCCCGCCGAGCGCGGACGAGGCAAAAACGCCCGTCAGGATGGCGCCGACCGTGCCGCCGACTCCGTGGACGCCGAACGCGTCGAGCGAGTCGTCGTATCCGCACATGCGTTTGAGCGAAGTGGCGCTCCAAAAGCAGATGCCGCCCGCCGCGGCCCCGATGCACAACGCGCCCATCGGTCCCACGAATCCGGAAGCGGGCGTAATCGCCACGAGTCCGGCGACGGCGCCCGTGGCCGCGCCGAGCGCGCTCGGTTTGCCATGTTTGATCCATTCGATGGCCATCCAGACCAGCGTGGCCGTGGCCGTGGCCGCGTGGGTGACGAGCATCGCCATGCCGGCCGAAGCGCCCGCGGACACCGCGCTGCCCGCGTTGAATCCGAACCAGCCGACCCACAGCATCGCCGCGCCGGTCACCGTCATGCCCATGTTGTGCGGCGCCATGACTTCATGCCCGTACCCGTGGCGTTTGCCCAGTACCAGCGCGCAGATCAGCGCCGCGATGCCCGCATTGATGTGGACCACCGTGCCCCCCGCGAAATCGAGCACCCCAAGGTAACTGCCCATGAACGAGCCGTCGCCCGCCCACACCATGTGACATACCGGAAGGTACACCAGGGTGAACCACAAGCCCATGAACCACATCAGCGCGGAGAACTTCATGCGTTCCGCAAAGGCGCCGATAATCAGCGCCGGCGTGATGATTGCGAAGGTCAACTGAAAACAGTAGAAGACCGTTTCGGGAATCGTGGGCGCCAGCGGATGGATGCTTTCAACCGAAACCCCCTTCGAGAAAATTTTTGCGAAACCGCCGATGAACGAGCGCAAATTCAGCGTTCCGGCCTCCATTCCGGTCTGATCGAAGGCCAGTGTGTAGCCGTAAACCACCCACAGCACGGTCACCAGCGCCGTGATGCTGAAACATTGCATCAAGACCGACAACACGTTCTTCGTTCGCACTAGGCCGCCGTAAAACAACGCAAGCGCCGGAATCGTCATAAACAGCACCAGCGCCATCGAGGTCAGCATCCATGCCGTGTCCCCCGAATCTATTGCGGGTCCGGCGGCATCCTGGGCCGCGGCCGGGCCGGCCGCCGCGAACGCGATGGCCGCTGTCAACCAATATTTCCTACCGTCCTTGTTCATGTCGTGTTCTCCTCGCGGAAGTGGATTCCGCTGCTGCCGTCCCTGCTCCCGAATCGCGCATCAGGCCGCGAACGCCGGGTGGACACCTCATTAAAACTGCTTTACTCCATGACGATTAGTATAGGTATGTATTCTTCCTGGCTGTCCATGCGTGATTGGGTGAAGCAACGAGCATGCCAATGGCCTCGTTCGCGCTGCCGAATCCGTTGCGCGCCAGGTCCGCATCCTTTATCTTCAATTGTTTTCATGAAAGTGCGGCGGTGTGCGCAATGCGTCAATCAGCCCTGCCGGTTGGAATCCATTCGGATGGAGATCGCACCAATCGGTATCTTTGTCATTTTGCTTCTTACCAAAATGTAGGTCTTTGTGTATTTCCCGCGGACTGATAGCCGGATCGCAGCATGAAGGGCGGTTTATGGAAAAGGAAAATAGCCGGTTACAGGGCCAATCATGGGTTGCGGGGGCGTTGAAACCGGCAGAAACGCCGGTATTCGTTTTCGGGGCCATGCGTTGGCACACAATTTGCTGAAATTATCGCAACGCATGGAACCGGGTGATTTCGCGCGGATTCTCGCGGATTCGACGGCAAGCGAAAAGAACGAGGAATGGAGACGGCACCGTGAAAAAGATAGAAGCGATTATCAAGCCCTTCAAACTGGAAGAAGTCAAGGAAGCGCTTTCAAGCGTGGGCGTGCAGGGCCTGACCGTTACGGAGGTGAAGGGATTCGGACGTCAGAAAGGCCACAAGGAACTCTACCGGGGCGCCGAATATGTGGTCGAGTTCCTTCCGAAGGTCAAGTTGGAAATCGTCATCACGGACGACAAGTTGAAGCAGGTGGTCGAGGCCATCGTAAAGGCGGCTTCGACCGGCCGCATCGGCGACGGCAAGATTTTCGTCTACGACATTGAAGACGCCATCCGGATACGCACGGGCGAATCGGGCGACATTGTCATTAGCTGAGTTCACATTTCGAGCCTGACGGCAAGAAAGACGGCATAGGGCACAACCAACACAAGGAGTCGCGCAAACGCGGCGCAACACGAGGGAGAAAGTCATGCATAAGGATTTGAATCCGAAGGACGTGGTAAAACTTTGCAAGGAGAAGGGCATCAAGTTCGTGGACCTGCGGTTCATGGACTTCCCGGGCCTGATGCAGCACTTTTCCGTGCCGACATCGGAATTGAGCGAAAGTTCGTTCGAGGAAGGTTTCGGTTTCGACGGGTCGAGCATTCGCGGCTGGCAGGCCATTCACGAAAGCGACATGCTGGTGGTTCCGGATCCCCGGACGGCCGTGATCGATCCATTCTGCATGCTGCCGACGCTGATTCTCTGCTGCAACATCCTCGATCCGATCACGAAACAGCGCTATTCGCGTTGTCCGCGCTGCATCGCGCAAAAGGCCGAGAATTACATGATTTCGACCGGCATTGCCGATGTGGCCTATTTCGGGCCCGAGGCCGAATTCTTCATTTTCGACGATATCCGCTTCGATCAGACCGCGCATTCCGGCTATTATTTCCTGGACAGCGTCGAGGGGGTTTGGAACAGCGGACGCGATGAAAAGCCGAACTTGGGTTACAAGCCCCGCCACAAGGAAGGATACTTCCCGGTGCCGCCGACGGATTCCCAGCATAACCTCCGCGCGGAAATGGCCGACATCATGATGCAATGCGGCCTTGAAATCGAGGCCCAGCATCACGAAGTCGCAACCGCCGGTCAGGCCGAAATCGATCTGCGCTTCGACAGCCTCACTTCGATCGCCGACAAATTGACGATGTTCAAATACATCATCAAGAACACCGCGTACCGGGCCGGCAAGACCGTTACTTTCATGCCCAAGCCCCTGTTCGGCGACAATGGATCCGGCATGCACTGCCACCAAAGCCTTTGGAAAAACGGCAAACCGTTGTTCGCGGGCGACAAGTACGCCGGGATCAGCCAAGAATGCCTATGGTACATCGGCGGCCTGCTCAAGCACGCCAATGCGCTCATTGCGCTGACCAATCCGACGACCAACTCGTACAAGCGCCTGGTTCCCGGTTTCGAGGCGCCGGTCAACCTGGCCTATTCGAGCCGCAACCGCAGCGCCTGCGCGCGTATCCCGATGTACTCGCCCAGCCCGAAGGCCAAACGCGTCGAATGGCGCGTGCCCGATCCGTCCTGCAATCCATACCTGGCCTTCGCCGCCATGTTGATGGCCGGCCTCGATGGCATCCAGAACAAGATCGATCCGGGCCAGCCGCTCGACAAGGACCTTTACGATCTGCCGCCGGAAGAGAAGGCGCTCGTTCCGCAAGTCCTCGGCAGCCTCGGCGAAGCCCTCGACGCACTCGAAAAAGACCATGAATTTCTGCTCAAGGGCGATGTCTTCACCAAGGATGTCATCGAGACATGGATCCAATACAAGCGCACCAATGAAGTGCTTGCCATGAATTTGCGTCCCCATCCCTACGAGTTCTTCCTGTATTACGATATCTGATCCGTTCGACGTGACGCGTGTTCCGGCGGGATTTGCAAGAGTCCCGCCGGATTTTCTTCACGCGCCAAGGATATAAAGAACGCCACCGCAAGGACTCACGTTTTACCTCGTTATCCCGTTCCTCTTTACGACATCGGCGTGTACCTGCGTCCTCTGCGGAAAACCACACGATCCACAGATGACGCAGATACACGCAGATGAAAAACAGGGCATGGATGTTCGGGCCAGGCGATTCCAAACCCGAATCCTCATGTCAGAACGGTCCAAAATAAATTTGATCGGGAAAGTCTCTTCTTCATCGCGAAGAGAAGGTGTCCCAAAAACGCCATCCCCCAAAAACCATTGTCTATTTGCACAAAATGGCTTTCAGCAAGCCGCAATTTGGACGGAGATGATGGGCGATCATTGAAGACAATTATGGATGACGCTTCTTTCGGTGGATGAAACGCGGGACCGGGTAGTGTACACTCCATGCGCGAATCGGCGTGGAATACGCGCTGTTTGAAATCATTTGCTCTTGAGGATCTTGGCGTTTGCGGAGAACGAATCCGGCGTGAAAATGGAAGCGGCCCATAGAAACACATGGGGGGGACTTGCGTTGCCGACAACGGCGGCAATCATGCTGTACGCCGTCATGGCGGCGGCGCAGACCCCGCTTTCGGGATCCGTCGCGGATCCCATCCTGTTCGTTGTGCGCCCGCAGTATCGCGAGGATCATCACAATACCGAAACGATGTTTCAGAAGGGCGAAATCAATCAGGCGAGTTTTCGGGGCGGATCGGCCTTGAAGGTTCTGGACGTCCCGACCGGCGCCGCGCGGACGCTGCTGGATTGTCCGGACGGCATCATACGCGACCCGGATGTTTCCTTCGACGGACGCACCATCCTTTTTTCCATGCGCCGCGAGGCCGACGATGATTTCCATATTTATGAAATCGGGGCGGACGGCGCCGGCTTGCGCCAGTTGACCTTTGCCCGGGGCGTGACGGACATTGATCCGCTGTATCTGCCGGACGGCGCAATCGCCTTTTCGTCCACGCGCGAGCCGAAGTATTGCATGTGCAACCGGCATATCATGGCCAACCTGTTTCGCATGGAATCGGACGGGGCCAACATTCATCAAATCGGCAAGAGCACGCTGTTCGAGGGCCACGGCACGGTACTGCCCGACGGACGCATCCTCTATTATCGCTGGGAATACATTGACCGGAATTTCGGCGATGCCCAGGGATTGTGGACGGTCCGGCCCGACGGCACCGATCATGCCCTTTACTGGGGAAACAACACGGCCTCGCCCGGCGCGGTGTTCGATGCGCGTCCCATTCCCGGCAGCCAGCAATTCATCTGCGTGTTCGGTTCGTGCCACGATCGCCCTTGGGGCGCGCTGGCGATCGTGGATCGGCGGCTGGGCATGGACCTGCGCGCGCCGGTCGTGCGGACATGGCCGCCGGACGCGATCAACCTTGTCGGAGACGGCGATTGGAACCGGTTCAATTTCGACACGTTCAAACATGTGACGCCCAAATACGAAGATCCGTATCCGCTCGACGACCAGCGCTTTCTCTGTTCGCGAACGGTTGGAAACGGCGAAGTCATGGGTATCCACCTTGTGGATTTGGATGGCACGGAAACGTTGCTTCATGTCGAAGATCCCGGCTGCTATGATCCAATGCCCTTGGCCCCGAGGGAACGTCCGCCGGTTATCGCAACCCGCCGCGATTACGAGAATGTCCATGGAACGTTCTATGTCGCGGATGTGTATCAAGGCACGCATATGAAAGGCGTCGTTCGCGGCAGCATAAAATTTCTCCGGGTGGTCGAATCCCCTGAAAAGCGACATTGGACGGAACCGGCATGGGGGGGACAGGGCCAGGAAGCCCCCGCCATGAACTGGCATGATTTCAACAACAAGCGCATTCTCGGCGTGGTTCCGGTCGAGCAGGACGGTTCCGCGCATTTTACGGTTCCCGCGGAAACGTGGGTGTATTTTCAACTGCTCGATGCGGACGGGATGATGGTCCAATCCATGCGCAGCGGCACGATTGTCCAACCCGGCGAACGGCAGGCCTGTGCCGGTTGCCACGACAACAGGCTCGGCGCCCCGTCGCTTCCCGCCGGATACAGGCCGCTGGCCTTGAAACGTCCGCCCAGCCCATTGACGGGATGGCATGGGCCGCCCCGTACCTTCAGTTACATGCGCGACGTGCAGCCGGTCTTGGACCGGCATTGCGTACGATGCCACGATTTCGGCAAGGAAGCCGGCAAGAAACTTGTCCTCGCCGGCGACCGCGATCTCGTATTCAACGCGTCGTACAACGAACTCTGGCGCAAGAAGCACATCGCGGCGATAGGCGCGGGCCCCGCGCAGACGCAACAGGCCCTTACATGGGGATCGCATGCCAGCCGACTTGTCGCCATCCTTCGGACCGGGCACCACGGTGTAGCGCTGGATGCCGAAAGTTTCGACCGCATCGTCACCTGGATAGATCTCAACGCCCCGTATTATCCCGAATACGCGAGCGCGTATCCCGGCCATTGGGCAGGCCGCTGTCCCCTCGACGACGCGCAATTGAAACGCCTTGTCGCCCTTACCGGCATGCCGTTCGCGCCGATAATGCAATTCGATCAAGCGCCCGGGCCGCAAGTTTGTTTTGAAAGGCCGGAACTCAGCCCGTGCCTTAAAAAGGCGGGACCCAAAGAAGGCGGCTCCTACAAGGAGGCCCTTGCCATCATCCAAGCGGGCGGGAAGATGCTGTCCGAACGGCCGCGCGCCGACATGGAAGGATTTCAGGCCTGCGCCATCGATCAAAAACGCGAGGAGCGCTACGCCGCGCGGAAGGATGCCGAAGCGCGCAACCGCGAGGCCATCCGAAACGGCCAACGGGCATACGACGCGCCATGAGGCGGACAAGCGGCAAGGCCCAAATAAGGTGCAGAACTATTTTATGATGAATCGGAACGTGGGGTAATATGGCCCGATTTCTCATGTGAAGCCGCGCAAGAAGCGGTGTTGAAATTCGGCCAGGGAGACAATCCAGCCATGGAATATATTGAACAGGCGCTCGATCGTGTCGGCAGCATCGTTTGGGGACCTCCGCTGCTGATTTTGCTGTTCGGCACGCACATTTTTCTCACGTTCCGCCTGCGGTTCATCCAGCGTTATATCGGCAAGGCGATCCGGTTGTCGCTGGAACGTTCGCGCGAGGGGGAGGGCGACATCAGCCATTTCGGCGCGCTGGCGACCGCGCTGGCCGCGACCATCGGCACGGGCAACATCGTGGGCGTCGCGACAGCCATCGCCGCGGGCGGGCCGGGCGCGGTGCTTTGGATGTGGCTGACGGGCGTGTTCGGGATTTCGACGAAATACGCCGAGGCGCTCCTGTCTGTCAAATACCGCATTACCACAGCGGACGGTCGCATGGCGGGCGGCCCGATGTACGTCCTTGAACGCGGTATGAACCGGAAATGGCTCGGCGTCGTGTTCGCCGCGCTGACCGCCGTCGCCGCGTTCGGAATCGGCAACATGGTCCAGGCCAACTCGCTCGCCGGACTGGTGAAAGAAACGTTCCATGTGTCGCCATGGGTTACCGGCGCGGCGATGACGGCGCTGACCGCCCTCGTCATTCTGGGCGGCATCCAATCCATCGCGCGCGTGTGCGAAAAACTCGTGCCCTTCATGGCGATTACCTACGTCTTGGGTTGCGCCGTGCTGCTTCTGATGAACATTTCAGCCATACCGGCCAGCATCGCCCTCATCGTGAAGTCGGCCTTTACCGGACAGGCCGCCGTGGGCGGTTTCGTGGGCGCGACCATCATGCAGGCCATGCGGTTCGGCATCGCGCGCGGACTCTTTTCGAACGAATCCGGACTCGGCAGCGCGCCCATCGTCGCCGCCGCCGCGCAAACGAAAAATCCCGTCCGCCAGGCGCTGGTTTCCTCGACCGGCACGTTCTGGGACACCGTCGTCGTCTGTGCGATGACCGGTCTGGTCCTCGTCAATTCCGGCGACTGGACCCACGGTCTGAAAGACGGCGCCGCATTGACAAAAGCCGCTTTCGAGGAACTGCACGTGCTCGGTCCGATCATCCTGACGATCGGCCTGCTTACATTCGTTTTCTCGACGATTCTCGGCTGGTCCTACTATGGCGAGCGGGCCGCCGAATACCTCTTCGGTCCGCGCGCGATCACGCCGTACCGGTTCCTCTGGGTGGCCTTCGTCATGATCGGATCCGTCACCACGCTGAAGGCCGTGTGGAGTTTCGCCGACATCGCCAACGGCCTCATGGCGATACCAAACCTCATTTCCCTCATCGCGCTCAGCGGCGTAATCGTGGCCGAAACGCGACGGCACCTTTGGGACAGCCCCGAATGGAAGTGAACGCACAGGAAGCATGTGGAAACTTTTGGGGGCATGATCGGATTTTATTCGTGGCGGCGGTATCATTTCCGGACGGAATCGTGCGCAATGAATCATTCAGATAGCATCTTATGTTTGGGCCCAGATGGCCATGAAAATGAGGTTCAGTCGAAAAAAACCGTGCGTAACCGATTTTCTTTTTTCTTTTTACCCGTCAATGCCTGGTCCTGCCGGCTGTTTTTTTTCGTGTGCTTGGCCAGTATTGCCGCGTTCGGCGCCGGGGACGGCCACCGCGACCGCCTCGCCCCCATGCTGGTGCCTTCGCAGCCCATCACGTATCCGCCGCAACGCGTCGAGGTGACTCCCGTGCCGCCGCCGCATCCCGCCTCGGAACGAAGTTCCTCGAAATACAGCCCCGAAACGACGGCCATGCTGCTCAATTATTGCCGGGAATCGCTGTATAAAATCGTCGAATACAACGACCGGGCCGTGCTCGACGAGGAATACGGCAAACTCGTCAACAACATAGACATCACGCGGATTCAGGACGACGAGGCGGCCCTGTTGATCGAAAGCCTGCTCGTCGAACTCAACACGCTGAAGCTGTCAGAACTCGAAAAACGCTATCTTCTGGACGCGTACAACAAACGCATTCAGAACAAGGTGCTCGAGATTTTCAAGGGCGGCAAAAACCCGCCCAGCATCAATGCGGACGAGCCCGCGACACTGGCCTGCCAAGCCCTGCTCTATCTCGCTTCGGGCATCGCCGGGTACCGTGAGAGCAAGGCGCGGCTCGGCCAGGAGATTGCCGAGCGGTCGCTCCAGTTGCAGGCGGAAGAATTGAAACGGCTGACCGTGCTGCGCACCCAGTTTTTCGACACGGAATACAAACTGTACAAGCGCTACGATTTGCCCGATCGCCTGAACGTCAAGGAGGTTCAACTCGCGCAGTACATCAAGGTGCTGGCGGACGAGGACAGCCAGCGCCGCCTCGAACGGCTCGAACGGCTCAAGGACGATTTCGACGCGTTTCCGCCCTTTTGGTACGAGATAGGCAAGGCCGCCCAGGAAACGAACCAGCCGGATCTGGCCAAGTCGTATTACAGCCATTTCGAGCGCATTCAACCCCAGGTCTTCCGCGAGGATCAGGATTATGTGCAGTTGTGCATGCACCGCCTCATGCTTTTCGATCCCGATTCCGAAGAGGAGTTCATCCGTCAAGACCTGCGCACGATCGAATCGAACACGAAATATTACTACAAATGGGAAAGCATCCTGTTTGCCGCCATCATGTACTACCGGATCGGCGACCTCGACAACGCCCGGCGGTTGATTCGGCAAAGCATCAACGAGGGATACTGCGTCGAACTGCACGAGAGCGTGCTCGTCGAGATGGAAAGCCGGGCGGCCCGCACGAGCCTGCAACAGATGGCCGACGGCCTGATCGAAAAAGAGGACATCGAGGCGCTCGATGCGCTGGAACGGGTTGGCCCGGAAAAGCAACTGGACGCATTGCGCGCCCTCGGAAGCCGGATTACCGACATTACCCTGACGACCGCGCCGCGATCCCATGCCGCACAGGGGATGTCGTATTTCGTGCCGGTCTACAACCTCTATGCCATCGGGCGCCAGATCAACCGGCAGGACGGCTACAACGACTATTGCATCGCGCATCTGCCTTCCGCGTGGTTCGACAAGGGGCGCCCCAAACTACGGCTGGTGTTCAAGGGCCGCGTGTTCAAACCGGCGGGCATTTCCACAGACAAGAAAGGGGGTGTCGTTCATGTCACGTTCGCCCGTGTGTTCAAGGAAAAAGACATCGTCGAAAAACGGCAGGAATGGCCCCTGGTCCTTCGCATCGAAAGCCGTCAAACGACGCTGGAACTCGAATTTCAGGTACAACCGGTCACGGAAAGGCTTAAAAAACTGCGCCCCGAACTTCCCCCCGACGAGCCCTATTTCGATCTGAGAACCATCAAATACGGCGACCGCGTCTACACGGTCCGCGACGGGTTGATCCTGTATGAACCCTGATCACAACCCTTCAACCGTGGTGGCCAGGGCACATCAATCCCCTCCACACAAAGCACAAACGCCCGACGTTGCCGCCGGGCGTTCGTGAGATAGTTTACCTTCAATCGCGGGCTATGCGCTAGGCGCGGCCCCTCCCTTGACTCGCAGATTCCATTGTTGGTTCGCGATCCATCGTAGGAGATTGAGACACGCTCAAACAGACAGCCTTGCGACTGTCGGCGCCCGGTTTACCCGGACATTCCATTGACGGACCACCTCCTTTCCGCCTCGCCCGATGTATCCCGCGGACTTACCATCAAGACGCATCGCCATCAGCAAGGACTTTTGACATATTCAGGATACCACAGATGCCGGAAAAACGCAAGCATTATTTTCGGCGGCCACCAGATATTGTGGTAATCGAAAAACAACCCACAATTTGCAGGATTTTTCCCAATCGATCGGGATCCTGCGTTGAGGTTTGGATCATCGGTTTTCAGCCGCCCCAAAAAGCGTGGGACAGGTTCTTCAGCCAGTCTCTCCGCTGGATATTTGGGTGGACGTGTGTCCTCGCGCCCGTGCCGCGTCAGTAGCGTCCGAAACGCTGTATGGCGGCCATGGCGAGCCGCATGGAGGCAAGGCGGGTGCCGTTGTTGATGGATCCGGCGGTGGCGAACACGAGGCCGCGCGTTTCGCGGATCATATCGAAGTCGCGGAGGAATTCGAGGACGATGTTTTCCTCCTCGTTCCGGCTGTAGGTGAAGGGTGCGAGTTGGCCATAGATGACGGCTTGGGGGAGGTGCTGTCGGATTTCGGCGGGCATGACGGTGGGACCGAAATTCACCGCATTGAGCCGCAATCGCCCCAGCAGGGGCAGGAGGTGCCCCATGGCGGAATCGGAATGCTGGTAGCGCAGGTCGCGCGGATCGGGACTGTACCGCGCAAAGAGGGCCTCCAGGACAGGATAGCCGAAGAGTTCGTACATGTCGGGTGTCAAAAGGCAGCAATTGTCGTCGCAGAAACTGAAACCGCGTGGCGCGGATTCAGGGGTATAACCGGCTTCCTCGTCCAGTACGCGGGCGATTTCGAGCATGGTGTCGCGGATGGCCTTGCTGAACCGGCGGGCCAGATCCGGGCGTTCGATGATGAGGAATATCAGGTTTTCCGGCCCGTAGATTGATGTTGCGAAGGTGACGGGGCCTCGCTGGCCGCGATAGAGCGGCGGTTCGACCCCCATCGCCCGAAGGCGTTTTTTCTCGCGATCCCACCCGGCAGGCAGGATGAATCCGCGAATGTCGCGGCGTTCCACCCGATCCAAGAGCGATTCCAGTTCATCCGGCGTATGCACGGACTGTTGGAGCCACCATGATTGATCGCGCCAGACGTTTTCCGCTTCGAAAACATCATGGAGTCCCTTGGTCTTGGGATATTGCCGGTCCGGATCGAATAGGTCCTCGGACAAGATTCGGCGACCAACGATGTGTTCGGCCTTGTCATTGTAGGCCTTGTTGACGGACAGTCGCCAAGCATGATCGTGTTCATAGCGCCACATGTCCACGGGAATGCCGAGTTCGTCGTACACGCATTCGCCGGTCAGGATGGCGCCGAAGGGAACCTGCGGGATGTCCTTGCCGAACGGATCGCGCAGGGCCTCGGCCTGATCGGTCCAGAAACGGTCGAGGTCCACGGGGGCGAGACCGTCGCTCCTTTGCGTCTGACGGACGAGATCCCGCGCCATGGCCGTATGCTCCGGGCGATAGGGGGTCGAATACGACATGCTTTTCTCCTTCAGGCCGGGGAGAGTCTAGCCAATCGGGATATTCGCGCGCAACGATGGGCGGACATGCGCGCCATCGGGATGCCGTGGGATGTGGTATACTGGCGGCAGTCGGGGAGGTTTTCGCCATGAATGCGCGGTTTACCGTTCAGTTCATCCTCGTCGTGTTTGTCGTTCTGGCGATGGGATGTTCGGTGGCCCCTTACAATGCCCTGATCTGGAACCGAAACCAGCCGGGTCATCGGATCGGATTGAAGGACAAGGGGCCTTGGTTTGAATGGTGGTATTACAAGGTGGTTCTGCCGGATACGGGGGACGCCTTCTATTTCGTCTACGGCGTGGTCAACCCGTGGGACGAGGCGCAAAACGATCCCGCAAGCCGGTCGTATGTGGGCGTGGGGAATTTTGGCCTGAAAGAAAGCGCAACCGCTGTGTTTTCCGTTTCCGATTTCCAGGCGTCCTATGAGAAAACGGACATCTGGATTGCCGGGCAGCATGCCACGGATTCGGCCATTGCAGGTTCATTGCAGGACGACGACGGGCAACGCATCGAATGGAATATCACCATTGATCACCGGTGGTCCTACAATGCGATGGGGTGGGCGATGTTTGTGCCGGAAATCACCAATATCGGGTGGTATCCGGCCCAGGCGGACGCGCGGTTCTCCGGAACCATCGAATACAAGGGGCGCACCTATATCCTTGAGAACGCTCCGGGTTATCAGGACCGCAATTGGGGCCGGACGTTTCCGTCTTGGTGGGCGTGGATTTGCGCGAACCACTTCGACCACTACCCGGACACGGCGCTGGCATCGGGCGGCGGACACCCGATCCTCTTCGGCCGGATTGACAGCATCGAGGGGATGAGTGTGGGTCTGCGGCACGAGGGCCGTGACTATTCGTTTCGTCCGAATGACGGGGACCGCGAACGGGTTGAGATTTCATTCGGCGTGTGGGAAATCGAAGCTGTTAATCGAAAGGGACATCGAATCAACATTTCCGCATGGGCGCCTTGCGATTCGTTCATGGATCTGGTCTTTGTAACACCGCAAGGGGATTCTTTCCATGATTTCGAGACGTTGACCGGTCAGGTGACGGTGAAACTTGATGAACGGGACGCACAAGAGGCGGATGGATGGCGGCGTATTGCGGAATTGCATTCCGATTTGGCGGGAATCGAGTATGGGTCTTCCCATGCGGATGTCTTTGATTGTTTTGCTGAAAAAACCATGGTTTTGTATGACAACTTTTCACGAGGGCATGAAAAGTAAAGGAAGTCGGCGAGGGGAATGGAAAATTGCTAGGCCGGCGTGTTTTTTCCCGCTTGCGTCCATGCCTGTCGGAAGAGGGGCTTGGCCCATTCAGGGGCTTCGGCGGGCGGTTCTTCGGTGGGATAAAGCCGCACGGCGGCTTCCGGCCATCCCGCAGCGAGGCAGGCGGCCGCGTAAATGAAATCCGACTTGACCAGCGCGAGCAGGGGAGCGGGCAGATCGGGATCGCTGCTGCGGGCCTGCCGTTCCAGTTCGGCCAAAAACGGGTGAGGCTGGACGCGGAAGGAACTTTCCGCCGCTTCGACCTCAAAGGGACCCAGCGAGCCGGTCAGACGGTAGAGAACGATGCGGAGCAGGGCTGTTTCGAGATGGGGATTCCATGAATCGCGGCCTTCGCG
>Ga0208826_1000385_pt1 | contig 47637 bp, 36 predicted proteins | sample AD_UKC115_MetaG_FD_184451 | JGI IMG/M metagenome (GOLD analysis project Ga0208826, IMG submission 184451) | Active sludge microbial communities of municipal wastewater-treating anaerobic digesters from Hong Kong - AD_UKC115_MetaG (SPAdes)... | ecosystem: Engineered > Bioreactor > Anaerobic >... | reverse complement strand
ACATATGTTTTTTTTTGTCCAAAATAATGTTAGGTTTTTTGTCGTTTTATGATGCGTAACATAAGTTTTTATTTTGGTGATAAATGTGGACTTTTTTCTTGTTTTACGTTATATAACATATGTTTTTTTTTGTCCAAAATAATGTTAGGTTTTTTGTCGTTTTATGATGCGTAACATAAGTTTTTATTTTGGTGATAAATGTGGACTTTTTTCTTGTTTTACGTTATATAACATATGTTTTTATTTTGAATAAAAATATATTTTTTGTAAAATAAAAAAATTTTCAAAAAGTCTTGTTTTAATAAAAAATTTATAAAATATTTTCATGTCCAAAAAAAAACTACACAATTTTAAAATTTGTCAAAATTCTGATATTTTTTCAAAAAAATGCAATTTTTAAAATGTTCTTTATATTACAGGAAACATATTTTTTGTCCGCTTTTTGTCCGCTTTTTGTCCGAAAAAAAAGGACAAAAATACGTTTTAATTAATATTTCAAATGTGCATTTTTTTTAACTTTTTCCAATTTTTTTTATTTTTTTTTATAAATGTTGGGTTTTTTATTGTTTTACGTCATGAAACAACGTTTTTGTTCGGTGATAAATGTGGACTTTTTTCTTGTTTTATGACATATAACGTATGTTTTTTTTTGTCCAAAATAATGTTAGGTTTTTTGTCGTTTTATGATGCGTAACATAAGTTTTTATTTCGGTGATAAATGAGGACTTTTTTCTTGTTTTACGTTATATAACATATGTTTTTATTTTGGACAAAATAATGTAATATTTTTTATTGTTATATGATGCGTGACGCAAGTTTTTATTTTGATGATAAATGTTGACTTTTTTATTGTTTCACGTTATATAACATATGTTTTATATTTTGTCCAAAATAATGTTAGTTTTTTTATTACTATATGATGTGTAACATAAGTTTTTATTTTGATGATAAATGTGGATTTTTTATTATTTTACGTTATACAGATGTATGACATAAGTTTTTATTTTGGTGATAATATGAGATTTTTTATTATTTTACGTTATATGACACAAGTTTTTATTTTGTCTAAAATAATGTTAGTTTTTATTTTGATTAAAATAATATTAGTTTTTATTTTAACCAAAATAATATTAGGTTTTTTATTATTATTTGATGTATAACATCAGTTTTTATTTTGACGATAAATGTGGTTTTTTATTGTTTTACATTATATGACATATGTTTTTATTTTGTCCAATATAATTTTAGTTTTTTATTTCTTTGTGACGTATAATAAGTTTTTATTTTGGTGGTAAATGTTAAATTAATTTTTTATTATCATGTGATGCAATACATCAGTTTCTATTTGATGGTAAAACGTCAAGTTTTTTATTGTTTTATGTCATATAACATATGATTTTATTTTATCCAAAATAATGTTATATGTTCATTATTATATGATGTGTAACATAAGTTTTTATTTTGGTGATAAATGAGGACTTTTTTATTGTTTTACGTTATATGACATGTGTTTTTATCTGAATTAATTTATTATATGGATAATTTTATTGTAGGTTTTATATGTTTTGGTTAATTTTATGTTACATTAAATTTTATGTCACATTAAATTTTTTATTATAAAACTTATTTTAGTTTTAATAAATTTAAAGTTTTCGTATTGGAAAATTTTTTATTATTTTTATTATAATATTTTTTAATTATTAGTTTTGATTATTAAAACTAAACATATTTTAAAAATACATATTAAATTATAAGCATCTATAATATATATATGAATTATGTCTGTGATATATGTGAATATAAAACATTTCATAAAACTCATTACAATAGACATTTAAATTCAGCAAAACACAAACAAAAAGAAAAATTACAAAATAATATATGTGATTTTAATGATGACATTAAAAGTGATTTTACGTTAGATTTATATTCGTGTACAAAAACTATTTCTACATATAATTCAGAGTCAATTAATAATGAAAATAAAAAAAAAGAAAAAAATGAACTAAATAAAAATAGTAAAATAAACGAAGAAAACGAAAATAATGAAGAAAATACAGAATATAAATTAAAATATATTATTTTAAAAGAAAAACACGAATCATTACTAAAAGAATACACAAAAATGAAACAAAGTTATGATAAAATGAAAAAAAAAATAAATAAGGTAAAAAAAAATAATCTTTTGATGTCATGCAAACAAAATGTATTAAAACAAGAAAATACTAAATTAGTAAAAAAATACGATAACATAGAAAATAAAATAATTAAAAAATGTAACAAAAATAATATTATTATAAAATCTAATAAAAAGGAACAATTAAATTTAAATAATGGCATTGTTAGTAATGTTAGTAATGTTAATAATAGTAATATTAATAATAACATGGTAAATATATATACATCAAATGCAATGAATATGATTAATTTTTATTTTGATAAAGCTCCTCCATTAACAACTCCAAATTGTTGTGAATTATTTTCAAAATATTTTTTTACAAAATACAAAATAAAAGAATCAAGTTATATTAATAATCAAGAATGTACGTGTGATATAAATTGTCCTAATAAATGTAATAAATTTTTAATATGTCCTAAAAATCTCAGAATAGGTAAGGAATTATTAAAAATTAGTGGTGATAGTCCAAGTATCAAATTATTATCAAATTATATATCAACTATCATAACTGCCACATATGTTAAGGAAGATAAAAATGAGCAGTCAATATGGAATTCTGATGTAAGTAGATTATCATTTATTATAAGACAAATAATAAATAATCACGATATTTGGTCTCATGACAAAGGTGGAACACGTATAAATTCAATTTTAATAAAACCGATAATACAGTTTATCAAGGAACATATAAAATTTTTTATTACTCACATTACAAACGAAATGAATATGAGAGCCAAACCCTATGTGTTAAAAATATTACCATATTTAATTAATAAAATTGATAATTATGAAGAGAAAAAGAAAAATAGCAAAAAATATAAATTAATCATTGAAGATATCAAATTATTACAATTATACGATGATGTATTTATTGATAAAAAAAATTATAATGGTAGTTTTTATATTGGAAAAGGATTTAGTAACAAAAACATAAACCAAGATTCTATAATTTCTACATGTTTGAAATATAATGATGAAATAAATATAGAAATTATGAAAACATATTCAGTATTAGGTTTAGATTATGCCAAATTAGTAGACATTAATAAAAATTTAGATGACATAAAATTAAATAATAGCATATTAAAAAAAATATCCCCCAATTTTTACATAAATAAAGATTTAATAGAAGGTTTGGTTAATAATAATAATTTGATAACTCGAAATTAATCAAATTATTATAAAATAGTTTTTAATTTTTTGTTCTTAAAAATTATATGATCTTTATTTTTTGTCATAAAGTAATTTGATGTTCCATGTATTAACAATTATTAATAATTGTTATAATTTTAATAAAAAAATGAAATAAAAAAAAATGAAATTATAAATTTAATCAATAATAATCAATTATGATAATTAATAATAAATAATAATCAGAATATGAATTGGTTAAGATATAATTCAGTACAAATCAATAATGATAATAATATTATATTATTATTAGATAATTCAGGTTCTACATCGAAGATGATAAATAATAAAAGTATTCTAAATTCATATACAAAATTATTAGAACATTTAAATTGCAAAAAAGTTCATTTATTATTTTGGAATACAACGATAATAAATATTGGCAAAATTAACATAAATGATTTAGAAATGCATATAAATAATGCCAAATCATTTGGAGGAACATATTTGGCTAAAGCATTACAATTTATAAAACAAGATAACATAATAAGTGAAAAAACAGATATTATAATTGTTACTGATGGTGAAATTAATGACTCGAGAGAAACTAGTGAAGAATTAAATATATTATTACAAAATAAAAACATATCAATACATATATTTACTTTTGAAGATAGTGATTATAATTATTTTAATAATAAAATATCAGCAGGAAACAATTTATATTATTGTTTACAAAGTAATAAATTAACACAACATATTAAAAATTATGTATCATATAATAAATACCATTTCAAAGAACCATTTATCAATTATTCAAATGATATAAAAGATGGTAATATACAATTTGGTAATTGCTTATTTGATGAAAAAGATTTAAAAAAGTTCATTAAATATATTGCAAATAATATAATAAATGTTGATGATTATGATACTTTATGTTATAAATTAAGTATTACGATTTATCAATTATTGAAAACTGATAAAATAAATAATAATAAAATAAATAATGATAAAATAAATAAACAAAATATGATTGAATTATTTGCGAAAATTTTAAGTATTAAATATAATTATCAAACTACATATTTGAATCTATATTATTTAGTAAATAAAGTTGATAGTGGAACAGCATCAACTTTAAATGAATATATTACGAATAGAAATAAATTATTTGATAAAACTAATGATGATTTATTTGAAAACGTAGCATCAAATATATCAGGTAATTTAGGTTTTACTAGCATTATTATTCCTAATAATAATGAATATATTATGTTAGATTTTATTAATAGTCAATATTTTGATGAATATTATACAAATTACCATACTTTTAACAATGCAGCAATTATGACGAATAAATACAGAATACCAATTATACCAAAAATTTTAGATCTAAATAATACAACATTAAATCAACATATTAGACAATGGATTAGAGCGTTATATTCAAATATATATAATATTTCTCCAGGTTCAGATGTATTATTATATCAATTTTTAGCTCACGTATTATTAATTAATATGTCTAATATTGATCCGATTTATTATAATAATTTAGCTTTAATAATGTTATATCGTGTTCGTTTTGGTACCGGAATTAGAGAATTTGAATATTTATCTAGTTATAATAAACCATCATTAAATTTAGGTTCAGAAAAAGAAATGTTAGATACTTTTGAATTAGTTTTCGATAATGTATTTAATTATAAATTTCCATACCATTATTATACATTATGGTATGCATTTATAGGTTGTTTAAATAATACAGAATTAACATTATCTCAAGAAACTGTATTATGGGATTTTATTATAAAAGATTTTCCAGAATTAAAACAAAAAGATGTAAATAATTATAAAATAATATTATCAAGTTTAAAAAAATTATATCCTGTTAATATTAAAATATATGATTATGTCATCAATAATAATTATAAAAATTTAGATTATACATGTTATATTACTTTAGATAATACAGAAGAAACAGGTGGATATAAAATTAATAATCATTATATACAAAAAAATTTAAAAATAATATGTGATCCTAGATTTATTATAAGTAAGGAAGCATATGATTCATTACATAATATGAATAAAAATGGACTTTTTAATTGTCCAATTTGTAGAAGAAAATTAGACTTGAATAACTTTATACCAATACCAAAAAAATGTGATTTAGATAATGATAATGATAATAATAATGATAATAATAATCGTGATATTAACAATATAATCGATAATTTAGATTTAAACTTTCCCAAAGATCAAGAAATAATAAATTTAAGTAATATTTATAAAAATATCGAAAATGGTTTTAACGATCCTTTATTTAAAGATAATAATATTTTGTCAATAAATAATTTAAATTTTAATACGAAAGCTTTTAAATTTTCTGATCAAGTATTTCATAATAAAAAACTAGCAAAAATAAATATTTTTACTAGTGAAAAATTCAATAAAATTGTAGAAAACTCAAAATACAAATTTGCAAGATATTTAAATTATGATGGAATTTGTATAGCGGGTGGCTTTATTAAATCTATATTGTTAAATACTCAGATTAATGACATAGACATATTTACATATGGTTTAAATAAAGAACAAATAATAGCAAAAATAAAACACATTTATGATATAGTACAAAAATATTGCGATTACGATCATATTATTTTAATAAATAAGAAAAATAATAATGTTTTAGAAATGTTATTATTAAAGAACAAAACACATTTGAACGATATTAAAAATATAATTGCTAATTATGATAGTGATAATTATGATAGTGATGATAGTGATAATGATAGTGATAATGATAATGATAATAATAACAAAGAAATGGATTTGGAAAAAAAATTAATTAAAGGGACGGATATAGAATGTAAAATACAAATTATTATAAGACCTAATGAATCTCCTTTTTCAATTGTTCAAAATTTTGATTTGAATTCATGTAGATTAATATACGATGGTAATAAAGTATATTTTACTGAAAAAAGTTTTTATGCTTACAAATATATGATAAATATGTTAGATATAAAAGATTTTGATAAATATAGTTTCCAAAGATTTGTAAAATATCATGATTCGGGTTTCGGCATATGTTCTGGTAATATGGTTCATAGTGATAAAAATAATATGATAGATTATGATATATTTAAAATGGAATACAGTAAAAATGATGATGTTTATATTATAGAAAACTTGAAAAAAAATACAATTATTAAAAATTGTAACAATAATTCATATTATTCTAGTCTAAATGGTAATGATTTATCACAATTTTTTACTTATTTCAAGTCAGAAAATGATATAATTTATAAAATATATAATGTTAACGATAACAATATTATTGATGATTTTTTGAATCTTGATAATAATGTCGTCATTAATGATAATATTGAGGTTATTAATAATGTCAATAATAATATTAGTAATGATAATATTAGTAATATTAATGATGTTGTTAATGATAAAATTTAAATATTTTGATAAGATGACCTTTAAATACATAATTTGTTGATTGTTGTGTGTAATTTTTTTATTAATTATTTTATATTTTTAATTATTAAAAAATTACTAAAATTACGTAAATAAAAATGAAATAAAAAATTTGAAGTAAATATATGTAATAATTAATTAATAAACTTGAACAATTAATAAATATTACAATGGAATTAGTTGAAAGTTATGCCTTAGGAACAAAAACAAAGATATTGGATACAAATAAAATGAATCCCGAAAATGATTATTATAAACAAGTATTATTTAACCATTATATTACTGTTACTAATAGCGATAGACTATATTATGCCATGTATTACCTACAAGTTTCTAGATTTAGAACTTTGTTAATAGAATATTATCAAAATAATAGTATTAAAGAATTAATAAATTACTATAAACAAAATATTTTAACACAAACTTGTACTGTAAATCATCCTAGTAATATATATTATTATCATCATAATAATTATAATAATTATGACGATATATTTTGGTGTTTAATGTCATTTATAAAACATGATTTGGACAATTATTATAATAGTTATGATATGTTTTCTAGAAATGCTTTAACAGATTGTATATCTAAGTGTCATATACATTATGCTTTGGTATTATTAAATTATGGTTTTATTTTAACTGATCAGGATTATGAAAACAAAAATATAATGTCTTTAGATGATAATTATAAACAATCTGAAGAAGATTCGTCATTTAGGTCATTTATTAAAAGTGATAAATGTAAAATAATTCAAAGTAGTTCTTTACCTATAGGAACAAAATTATTAAGTATTGCAAACGAATGTCCCATTACTTTAGAAAAAATAAATCATCCTATAATTGCACGTGATTGTCAAGTTTATGAATATTTGGCATTCAAAAAACATATTTTATTAAAAGGTTATATTTCACCAGTTTTAAATATTAAAATAGAACCATATATTTATCATATTTTGGAAAATAGATTTGAGAAACTAATTAAATTAATTTAAGTATGTAATTGCATAAACAAATATTTTATATTTTAACAATCCTATATACTTATTAAAATACTATTAACGTCATTATCATATTTTTTAACACTATATTTCTCATCAAAAAATTCCAATAATTCCAATGTTGATTTAAATTTATTTATAAAAGTTTTATCAACGCCTAATAAATGATATTGTTGCATAGGATAAGAACAATATGGTTCTGAATTTAATATATTATATACAATTGTATTATTAAATTCAGACCTAGTTAAAAAACCAGAATTCCATTGTAAAAAATCCATGTTAGAATATTTTTCGTTCATACGTGTATTAATTAAACTATAATTATTTTTGATATCATTTATATGACCAATTATTTTAATATTTTTTTTTACATTTATCATAAATGTTCCTGTATCTCCTAAAATTATAACAAAACCAAAAGTTTTTACATAATAATATTTGTTATTTATTTTGTAAGTAATATTTTTTAAATTTTTAATATTTTTATCATCATAATAAGAATTATCGTTTAACCAATGAATAAATATATTTCCAGAATGCATATCACTCGGGTAAATATTATTTTTTGATAATAAATAATGACTAGTAAAATAACTGATACATATATAATCAAATAATTTTGATATATTTTTACATTTTATACCATTTGGCAATATTACTGAACCATCTTTTTGTTTAGAATAATGAATATAAGTAAATAATTCTTTTAATGTTGCTATATTTGAATCAAATATTTCTGTAGTTTCTTTTGGCCTCCACATAATATTTTCATCAAATATTTTGTTTGCAAGATTTATTGTAATATTTTTATCTAAGCCATATTTACATGTTAATATATTTGTTATCAATTTAGTGTTTGAACAAGTTCCATAACCAAGAATTAAAGGCAAGTGAACTGTTTTTTTAATTAATTTTTTTATAAACATTAAAATTAATGCTTCAGGTGTAATATCGTCGTAACCATTTATATATAAAACATTATTTAAAATAATTAAACCTTCTTTTTCATTCATTTGATCTATTTTTTTACATTCTTTAACTACAATTGGCAAATTAATAATTTTTTTACCTATAGAATATGGTATTATCCTAGGTTCAGGTATATACGCTCTTCCTACGGCTCCTTCACCAAGGATTTTAGGACAATATTCTTTATAATTTATGACATCATGTAATTTATTTTTAATTGTTTTAATATTTTCGGTTTCCAAAAATTTTATTATTTCATTAACCTTATTGTTAAAATTATCGTTACTAGTTTGAATATATTTTTTTTTATATTTTAAGTATTTGCTTTTATAATCCATTATATATTTATTTATTAAAAAAATGAAATTATAATGTAAAAATATATTTATTAATATTCTATAACATAAAATGAGTCTCAATAATGGTTTAAATGAATACTGTTATAGTGTTGGTTTTGATCATGGTAGTTTGTCTATCAATCCTGATCCAATTGGCGAAGGAATTTCTGCAATGCCATGTACTACTAATGAAAATGCAAATCAGAGCTATTATAATGGTTATTTAGATGCAATGGTGTCATCCGGTATATCATCAGGTGATAGTTATGAAAATAATAATATTTATCCTGATAATAATAATCAAGCTACTACAGAAAATAATAATATTTATCCTTATAATAATAATCAAGCTACTACAGAAACTAAAATGAGTACTAAATTGAATGCTAAAATTATAAAACGTTATAATAATTATTATCGAGGTAGTAGTGGCGAAATATGGTGTTACAGTTTAAAACGTTATTTACCATATGCACAAGTAATTATATATCATCCAGGTAATACATGTCAATGTATTTATTTTAATAAAAAATACATGCCGAATCATATACCAGTTTGTTTAGACACTTTATATGGTAATGTTTATAACGAACTAGAAATTAAAACAGTATATGTATGCTATGATCCATCTAATACTAGCTGTCAATGTATTTATCAGTTCAATGAGTCAGGTTATGATATTGAACATGCCAAAGTATGCTCGTATAACAACTAACTATAAAATATTATATTTATTAAATAAAAAATAAAAACTAACACTACAAACAAAAATTCAATAAATTAATTGATAGAATTCAAAAACTTGTTATTAAATACATCAACATGTAATCGTTCATTATAATCTTTTATTAATTTTTTTATAATATTGGGATAATCTTTGAAATTATTGACAATTTGTATTATTTTATCTGATAAATCATTTGGATCAAAATATGCGGAATCAAATAAAGCATCATTATTATCGGTCATTTTTTTATAAGTGCAAGGTATAATCCAACCATTTACATTATCTATTATAATTTCATTATGAGGCGGCGTATCTAAAGTAATAATTGGTGTATGCATACTTGTTGATTCATAGAACCCTAAACCTAAACCTTCATGTTTAGAAACTTGAATAGAAATGTGATTAGTATTATATAAATCAAAAATATCAGAATAAGCTAAATGTTTAGATATAATTTCAATACATTCACATTTTTCATATTCATTTATTTTATTAACTAGGTCAATTTCTAATAAATTTGTTTTTTGTATAGTACATGTTAATTTAATGTTTTTACATTTTTTATAAGCTATAGTAAATGCTTCGCAAATATCTAAAATATGTTTTCTAGAAAATGCATTCATGCCTCCAATAAATAAAAATCTAACAACATTATTATCTAATTTTTTATTAGGAACAACAATATTATCAATTCCGTAACCTATATATTCAGTATTATAAATGCCAAATTTTGTAAAAATATTCTTACATAATTTATTATTACATAAAATTTTATGAAAATATCTGTGTTTAAAAATTTCATCCCTTCTAACAATTTCAATATTAGGTATGGCATAACATTTAACATGATGTTTTCTTAATAATTGTGCGATTTCAAAAACTCTAAACCAACAAGTTTCCGGTAATAGACATTTGCCAATATTATTTTCTTTGATAAAGTTAATTATTTCACAATCCTTAATTTTTTCACGATCATGAGGCGAATAATAAATATTAGGTCTTTTCCATTCGTCGGGATTTTTTTGTAAATCAATACAATTATCAGCATTATAAGGTTTTACGGCAAATATGAATACATTATAAATTTTTGAATTATCTAATATTTTAGCATAGTTCCTAGATTGAATACCTAAACCTTGATCACACCAAGGCGTAAATATCATGATATTCATTTCTTTACTTTTTAATAATACTTTTTTTGTAAATTGTTCAAATAAATCGAATGCTTTTTTTTCTGAAAATAATTCGTAATTTTTTAATGTTCGTTTAATTTCAGTTTTTAATAATTCTTTGTTAAAATATAATTCCTCTAACCTTTCTTTCCATTTATCTTTATCTGAGTAATGTATCACATATTTATCATTATTTACTAAATATTTTGTATTACCTTGACCTGAAGTTATAACAGGTATGCCATTCATCATTGCTTCATTAATGACACGGCAAAAAGTTTCATCAGCCATAGTTGGAACAAGAATAATTCTTGATTTTTCATATATTGGTTTTAAATTAGCTACACGTTCCATAAATATACTTTGTATTTTACATTTAGGATCTTTATTTCTTTCGTCTATTAAATCTTTTATTTTTTTATCTAGTTCTTCAGAATGAAATTCAGTTCTAATACATATAAATGGAATATTAGGACAATTTTGCAATAAATAATATAATATTTCTCCTCCCTTCATATGATGAATGTTTATAACAGTTACATATTTATTTTCTAATGGATCAATTTTATCAATTTTTAACCTTGCAATTGAGGACGAAGCATATATATGATCATCGATATAGATATTAGTTATTTCTTTAATACATTCAGAAACAAATGGCGTAACAGTATATAAATTACAATGTTTTTTATTGTGTAAATATAATAATTCAGGGTCAGGTTTATGCAATTTTGCATTATTTAATATATCTACATTTAATTGTTTAGGATCTAAAATAATACCTCCAGTCCAAAAATGGAAACCGCTACAAAATTCAATTCTTAATCTTTCACAAACATTAAAAAAGTTTTGTCTAATATGACCCTGATGATGAACAATATCAGGTTTTAATAATACTAACCAATTATATAAATTATCTTCAGAAAAACCATCAGGAATATGAATAAATGTTCCGAAAGGATATTTTTCTATAGTAAAATTTTCAAAAGGTTTTCCGTTTAAAGATGGATTAGTAAAACTTAACCAATAAGTATTCATATTTAATTGATGCGCCCATTCCATTGTTTGATAAAGAAATTCTTCGCCTCCACCAAAAGGATAAGACCAAACAGATACAACAACATATACTTTTTTATTAAATATGTTATTCATATATATTATAAAAATAATATATATATTTGATTACAAACATATAACATTTTTTATAATAATTAAGCTTTTTATTTTATTATTATATTATATATAATGACACTTTTTATTTTAGTAATAATATTAATAGTTATTATTGCATTTGCGTTTTATTATTATTATAAGAAAAATAATAATGATGATAATGTTATCATAATTTATGGTTTAGATAAATTAGAAAATCAAGATAATCAAGATAATAATTTAAATAATAATCTAAATAATAATTTAAATAATAATATAAACAATTGTAATGAACAATATAATAATAATTATTCACAAGATAATGATGATATAATAAAACCATATATTTACAAAATAGGTAATCATTATGGTTATGATGATACTAAAATGCAAATATATTTTCATAATGATAATGATAATAATAATTTAAATGATGTTTATCAAGGTAATTTATTAGATATTTCTCAACAACGAAATAGTATTGATAATTTAGATTTTAATGATAATATCATAGAACCATTTGCAATAACTCAAAATTCAATAAGTAATAATGATAATAATATCAAAATAGCTCAACAAAAATTATTAGACCAAGTAAATAGAAAATGTAATAGTGATTGTAATCAAAAATGTAGTATGACTTGTCAAAGTTCCTGTAACGCCGAATATAAAAAAAATCTACAAAAATTAAATCCATATGTAACAATAACTACTCCTCAAGTATCTCCCTACCCTGTTTCTACTTCGCAACAAAAACCAGTATCTACTTCGCAACAACAACAACCAGTAACTACTTCGCTACAACAAAGACCTGTAGCTACTTCGATACAACAACAACAACCAGTAATCACGCAACAAAGACCTGTAGCTACTTCGATACAACAACAACCAGTAACTGCTCCGCAACAACAACCAGTAACTGCTCCGCAACAACAACCAATTACACAACAACAACCAGTAATCACGCAACCAGTAACTGCTCCGCAACAACAACCAATTACACAACAACAACCAGTAATCACGCAACCAGTATCTGCTTCGCCACAACAACAACCAGTAGCTGCTTCGCAACAACAACAACCAATAGTAATGCCAAATGATACAATAATTAATGATTGGGTAATTGAACATAATCGTGTAAGGGCTGATGTAGGTCAAAAGCCTATAAAATGGAATCAAAATTTAGCTAATGAAGCTGCTCAATATGCGTCAGGATGTAAATTTGAACATTCTAATCAAAATACTCGTGTATATAACAATCAGACTTTGGGTGAAAATTTGTCAATAGGTTCTCCAATTGCTAATTATGGTGATAAAAAAATGGTTCAATTATGGGAAGGCGAGAAAAAGGATTATACATATCCTCAAGGTCCAGGTGAAAGTAAAACAGGTATAACAGGTCATTATACTCAAATTATAAACAAAAATGTAACTGAATTTGGCTGTGGTTGTTCATCTTGTAATGGCTCAAGGTTATGTGTATGTAGATACTTGCCTATTCAATATGCCGGCGAACCTCCTTATTAAAAGTATTTATTATACTTTTTGACTAATTGTATTATTAAATGAACTAGGATAATAATAATACATATAGCTAAGACAAATACATTAATAATCAAGATAATTTTTGCTTGATAAAATTCATTATAGAAATATTGATAACAATCATTATCATTATTAAAAATATCATCTTGTACATTGTTAATGTAAATACAAGATGTAATCATAATTAACAAACACAAACAAATAAATATTATTGACATTGTAATTAATTTCCATTTATTGAATAATATTTGAAACAAAGATTTATTTCTAATTTGTTTATTAAAGGTATATTTGCTATAATTATGCAAACATTCTTTATGAACTATATAATTTTTCTCATTAATATTTTTTATATTATCGGTTACAGATATACAATTAGTTAAACTATCTATTTTTTGATAACAATGTTCACAGTATAAATTATCCATATTTTATAATTTTTTATAAATAATAATCTAAATGTAAATATATTTTTTCATTTTTTTATTCAAAATTATTAATTATGAATAAGTTATCCATATTTAATAATTTTTATAAAAAATTGTTAAATATGAATAAGTTATCCATATTTAATAATTTTTATAAAAAATTGTTAAATATGAATAAGTTATCCATATTTAATAATTTTTATAAAAAATTGTTAAACAAGTTATCCATATTTAATAATTTTTATTTAAAATTGTTAAATAAGTTATCCATATTTAATAATTTTTTATTTAAAATTGAAAAATAAACATTATAAAAAGTCATAAAATATATAAATAAAATATATAGTATAATGAAATACATTAATGAATTATACGAATATTGTGAAAAAGTAGGTTACGAACCAACAGTAAAAATAACTAGTCATTTAAAATATATTAAATTTACTTTCGAGATAAATAAAAATACATTTAAAAAAATAATATTTAAATATAAAAAAAACGATTTACATTCAGTAACATTATTATCACATAATTTATCGATAAAATTACCGAATTATAAAAGTGTTACATTATTTTTAGATAATCATCTAAAATTTAAATCGAAAAAAAAAGATCCAATAAAAATAAAATTAATTGGCGAACAAAAAATGTATCATCATAAAAATGATAAACAAAATTATACAGATTATGTTCCTATAAAATTTACTATTTTATATCAAGGTAAAGAAATGTTTTTAATAATACAAAAAAATAACAGAAACGTATTAAATTTATTCAAAATGTGTTCTGCATCATATCTATATTTCATACCTAATATAGATATGCATCCAATTTTTGATACATGGCACATGAATGATGATAATGTGTATGATTTTAATTTAAAATTTGAAAAATATACAAATACATTAGACAAAATACCGAAAAATAATGAATTAACTGAATCTATTACTATTGCGAAACAAAATAGTATGAATTTAATAATAAATATAGTAAATAATATGACGATGAATAAAAATATAACTATAAAGGAAACTACTATGAGTGATATGTATTATTTGTCTATATTGTATAACAATTTGAATTATTACATAATACTAGACATTATTAAGATAGATGATATTAACTATTTAACATTAAATATAAATGATGATATATATACAATTGATTTAGAATCATTATATATTATATTAGAATTGATATACTATAAAAATATTATAAATGAAATAATTAAAAAAAAAAAAGATTTAGAAAACTCAAAAAAACAAGATTTAGAAAACTCAAAAAAACAAGAATTAGAAACTTTAAAACAAGAATTACAAGAACAAAATAAGGAAGAATTTATAGAATATGTAGTAGAGCCGTCATGGTGGGATTATTTAACATATATACCAATATTAAACAAATATATTTAAATATATATATATATTATTTATCAAAAAAAAAATTGAAATTAATGTTTCCAAGTAGGTCCTTTATATAATATAATATATCATCAAACAACAACTCCCCCAACACGACACGAACAACGATGAACGCGAACAACAACAACAACAACGACGCTCTTGCTTTTCTTGGTATCCCAAGATTCAATCCCAGTTTCACTCCTGAAGTCTCCGCCCCTCAAGTCTTCACCCCTGAAGATGAAGAGAACCTTGATGAAATTGAGAACGACATAAATGAATATGTCAAGGCTAAACTTGAAGCTGAGTTTGGCGTGGTTATTGACCCAGAAGATGACCCTATCTACAATCAATTTTATGATCAGGAAGAGGAAGAGGAAGAGGAAAATTTCTATGCTTATTATGCCGCGATGGATCATCTTGATGAATTACAAGATACCGACCCCAACTGGTTTATCGAAGATGATGAAAGCCATAACGCCCGTTTCGAAATAAAATTCAGATCGGCCGCTTTCTCACGATGTACTCCTGAAGATACTCAAAATAACAATTGTTAATTTCTTTTATTTATCATAAATATATTCATTATAAAAACAATACTGTTCCATTATCACGCATATAATTATTACCATAATCAAAATTATAAATATCGCTATATATATATATTATTTATCAAAAAAAAATTGAAATTAATGTTTCCAAGTAGGTCCTTTATATAATATAATATATCATCAAACAACAACTCCCCCCAACACGACACGAACAACGATGAACGCGAACAACAACAACAACGACGCTCTTGCTTTTCTTGGTATCCCAAGATTCAATCCCAGTTTCACTCCTGAAGTTTTTGCCCCTCAAATCTTCACCCCTGAAGATGAAGAGAACCTTGATGAAATTGAGAACGACATAAATGAATATGTCAAGGCTAAACTTGAAGCTGAGTTTGGCGTGGTTATTGACCCAGAAGATAACCCTATCTACGAGCAATTTTATGATCAGGAAGAGGGAGAGGAAGAGGAAAATTTCTATGCTTATTATGCCGCGATGGATCATCTTGATGAATTACAAGATACCGACCCCAACTGGTTTATCGAAGATGATGAAAGCCATAACGCCCGTTTCGAAATAAAATTCAGATCGGCCGCTTTCTCACGATGTACTCCTGAAGATACTCAAAATAACAATTGTTAATTTCTTTATTCTATTATAAATATTTGTTTATTATAAAAATAATACCGTTCCATTATCACGCACATAATTATTACCATAATCAAAATTATAAATATCGCTATTCAACCATGGACCAACATAAGTAGGATTTATTGGAATATCGCCTCGAATATCATAAGACATATTGCGTGTATTTCTAGTAGAAACTGTATATGGATAAAAATATTCATATTTGTTTAAATAATAAATAATAAAAATTATTAACGAAAATAAAATTAAAATTAAAATAATCATTTATATATAATAAATTTATATTAAAAAAAATAAAATTAATAATTTAACATTTTTTTATAATTCAATATTTTTTTATAATTTAATAATCGAAAAATAGCTAGCTTCAGGATTAACAGTATCAATAGTAATTGTTTCTGCATTAACACAATCAACAATTATATCTAATTTATGATTACTTACTGTTAAAAATACGACTCTACTAAAATTAATAATGGCCGTTCCAGAAGTATTAGCTTCTGCTTCATAAACTGAAGAAGCTTTAATATTAAAAATGCTATCAATAAATTGTAAATTTACGGTCATAGGGGAAGAACCGATACTATAATTAAAACACAATGCACCAGTTATCAAGTAATTGCCAGACACAGATACTGCGACTTGATTACCCACTGTAATAGATATTGAACCTGCTGCGGCTATATCTCCAGAACTAGTATTGACTACCAAAGAATTAAAAGGAACTGTAGTTGTATTACCTCCTCCAGGGGTAGATGCTGAAGCTAGAGCTGTATTAAAACGCGAGATTGAATAAACATCATTGCTAGCTAAACCGAAGGGACCTGTTGGGCCATTTGTACCTGTAGGGCCATCTAATCCTTGAGGTCCTGTAGGACCATCTAATCCTTGTGGACCAGTAGGACCATTTATACCTGTAGGACCAGTATTACCAGCATTACCGTTAAGACCGGCGGGGCCTGTAGGACCATCTAATCCTTGTGGTCCTGTAGGTCCGATTAAACCTTGTGGACCAGTAGGACCATTTGATCCTTGTGGACCTGTAGGACCATCTATGCCTTGAGCACCTTGAGGACCTTGAGGACCTGTGGGACCTTGAGGACCAGTAGGACCATCTATACCTTGTTGTCCTGTAGGACCTTCCATACCTTGTGGGCCTGTTGGTCCTTGTGGTCCTGTAGGGCCGTCAATACCTTGTGGACCTTGCAAACTATCACCTTGAGGTCCTGTTGCACCTTGAGGACCTTGTGGACCTGTAGGCCCGTCTATACCTTGATTACCTTGTGGACCTGTAGGACCATCCAATCCTTGATTACCTTGCAAGCCTATGGGACCTGTAGGACCTGTAGAACCAGGTAATCCAGTAGGCCCTATATCTCCTTGTGGACCTGTAGGTCCTTGTGGACCATCTAAACCATCTAAACCAGAAAATCCTTGAATACCTGTAGGTCCTGTAGGTCCTGTAGGTCCAGTTATACCTTGTGTCCCTTGAGGTCCTGTAGGTCCAGTAGGTCCAGTAGGACCTGTAGGTCCTGTAGGTCCAGTAGGTCCTGTTGCGCCTTGCAATCCAGTAGGCCCTGTAGGTCCTGTTGAACCTTTACAACCTGTAGGACCTCTACAACCTCTATGACCTCTAGGTCCTGTTGCTCCTACATCACCTTTAATATACTGAGGAACCTTTTTTTGAACCTTGATAACATTATATACAGTAGGTCCCGTAACACCTATTAACGGTTTAACTGAACTACAACTAGTTTCAAAACTAGAACTAGAACTAGAATTAGAACTAGAACTCGAATTAGAACTAGAACTAGAATTAGATCTAGAATGTTTAGAATGTTTAGAATGTTTAGAATGTTTAGAATGTTTAGAATGTTTTTTATTATGTTTTTTTTTGATTAAACAAGTATCATGATTACAATTTTTGTGAGCACAATGCGAATCATCACATAAACTTTCTAAATCATTATTACAATGACCATAATGCTTACATCCATAAGATTTAATTTTTTTATTCTTTGCCATTATATAATATAAAAGTAAAAAATATATGACATAAAATAATAATTATTATTATATTATCAAAATAATAAACTTATTATTATGATATTATAAATAATCCTTTTGTTTAAATAAAAAAAAATAATAATGAATGTTATAATTTATATTTAAATTATGATAAATTCATAAATATAATTACAATAATTATATAAATTATAATCAAGTTAATTTTACAATAGAAACATAATTAGTTGATGATCCATTATTACTTAATGTAGCTAATGCGGCACTACTAATAGTAATGGTAAAATTATAAGTATCAGCTGCCAAATATAAAAATCTACTAAAATTAATAGCATATCTCCTATTACTATTTGCAGGACTAATATATTTAGTTATTATAATAGAACTTGTTCCAACTAAGCCAAAACTAACAGTCAAAGGACTAACTGTTTCATAATTGAAATCAAATGAACCAGATAAATAATAATTAGCCGATGAACTAATAACTAACTCACCGCTTCCATTTACCGAAACTGATCCCGAAGCACTAATATCACCTTTTGTTGTGTTTATTGCGGGACTATTTAAATCATAGTTACCAGAAACTGTACTAGCATTACATAACAAAGATATAGGTTTATCTATAAATGATAATGAAAAATAAGTGTCAGATACTTGACCATCAGGACCAGTCGCGCCTATAGGCCCTGTTAAGCCATTTGAACCTGTAGGACCTGTTATTCCGATAATTCCATTAGGACCAGTAGCCCCTTGAGGACCTGTAGGTCCTATTAAACCATCAATACCATTTTGACCAGTAGCCCCCTGAGACCCTTGAGATCCTGAAGGTCCTGTTGTACCGTTTGCTCCTGTTAAACCTACACCTATAGGTCCTGTAGGTCCGGTTATACCTATTAAACCTGTTATACCTGTAGAACCAGTTTGACCAATACCAATTGGTCCCGTATTACCTATAATACCTGTTGGACCTGTAAGACCTTGAGAACCTGAAGGTCCTGTTAAACCTGTAGGACCTGTATTACCTTCTATACCTGTTGGACCAGCAATAATAGCACTAGGACCAGTAGGACCAATATTACCATTAGGACCAGTAGGACCAGTTAGGCCAATATTACCATTAGGACCAGTAGGACCTTGTAATCCTTGTATTCCAGGTTCACCATCAATACCTTGAGGTCCTGTAGCACCAAGTTGTGTAAAACCGGTATTACCAATAGGACCGGTAGGACCAGTAATACCAGGCAAACCATTTAAACCCCTATTACCTTGAGGTCCTTGAGGTCCAGTAGGGCCCGTAGGACCTGTAAATCCGTCAGCTCCACCTTGACCAAATGGACCCTGAGGCCCTAATTCTCCTGTTATCCCTTGAGGACCATTTATACCTGTAGGACCTGTATTACCAATTCTACCTATTATACCTTGAGGTCCTGTAAAACCTGTTTCCCCCATAGGACCTCTATAACCTCTTTTACCATGATCACCTCTAGGACCTACTTTACCTGTTAAATTAATATTACAAATATTATCATTATCAGAAGATACATTAACAATAGTTTTAATTGATTTAATATTATTACATTTTTTTCTTTTTAAATTCTTATTACTACTATCGCAACTACTATCACAACTATTATGATTACCTTTACTACTTTTGACGCAATTGCTACTTTTAACTATTTCACTACCACTATGACTAGCATCGCAACTAGCATCATCACTAGCATCGCAACTAACATCACAACTAGCATTAGAACCAGTATCAGAAAAAGTATGATCTAAAGAAATTGGTTTATTATGTTTTTCGTTTTTCATATAGTATATTATATCTTGATAAAAAAAAGATTAATTTTATTTATAAGCAAACAAAATATATTTTTCGATAATACATTTATGTAATATAACTACAAAAAGTAAATATAATACATAGGTAAAAAATATTTCAAATACACTACTATTTTGTATAATGGTATAACTTGAATTAAGATAATCAAAATTATATAATGAATTAAAATAATACTGAACACATATTAATGATACAAACGTCATTACTAATAATTGACCATAATACATATAATCGATATATCTTTTTTTACATGATAATGGATAATATATACTGTATGCTAATTTAGTTACACATAATACAAAATATATAATAACTATAAAATTATTAAGAACATAAAATTTATGATTTTTAACTTCAGTATATAATTCGTTGTCCATAATATTTATTACATCTTCAATGCTAGATATCAATTCATATTCGCTATTTATTATCAAAGTATTACAATACCAAGTATCCAAAAAATAATATGATGAACCATAATTTTTTAATTTAGTATATTCCGGTACTAATGAATCATTATTTCGTTCAGCTTCTTTAAATAATTTAGAACCCAAAAAACAAGGCGTCATGTAAAAAGTCCCATTATCTTTATTAGGTTCAGAATAGATATAAGCAGAAAATATTACTGTATTATAATAATAAGTATTCATATAATATACCAAGTAAAAAGAATACCATATGAAACAGATCGAAAAAAATATTAATATAAAAATATTATAACATCGTTGTTTTTTGTATTTTTTATTAATATCAAAATCTTGTCCCAAGTTAGATCCTAAATCGTGTTCTTGATTAGCTAAGTGTTCTAATTCAATTTCAATAGTCATTTTATATAATATAATATCCTATAAATATGTTATAAAATAAAATATTCATTTTTTTTTCTCAAAAATCATACTCGTTACTCCATAAATTATCTGATTCTTGGTCCAATTCTTGTTTTTGATCTTTGTCTAATTCTTGTTTTAATTCTAATTCTTGTTTTAATTCTAATTCTTTACTTAATTCTCGTTTTAATTCTAGTTCTTGTTTTAATTCTTGTTTTAATTCTAATTCTTGTTTTAATTCTAATTCTTGTTTTAATTCTAATTTTGGATTTTGTTTAATATCATTTTGTGTCAATGTAATTATATTAATACCATTATCTTCCATAAAATTTAAACATGTATTTATGCCCGTTTCTTTGAATCCATAACATAAATTTTTTAAAACAAAACAATTATAACCTAAAATTTTAGCATCCATAATACTTGAAAAAATATGATTTTCTAATTCAATACCACATATATAAACATTTTCAATATTGTTTGCGTCTAATATATTTTGCAAATTAGATTTTATAGATTTTGTCGCAGTTTTAATATTATAAAATCCCGAATTACTAGTATAAATATTAGAAGTATTAATATGTATTACATGGTCAATATTATCTACAATTAACCCGGGATGAATTTCAGAACCTTTTGTATTTTGAATACAATATAATTTGTTGTTATTTTTAAATATAACGTGATTACTAGGATACCAATCTTTTATAAATACTACTAAATCAAATTGTTTTTTATATTTATTTATTAAACAAATATTATTTAATATTATTTTTTCATATGTGTAACATAAATTAATGTAATCATTTTGCATTCTCATTATTAGTAAAGCAGACATTATTAATTATTATTTTAATATACTATTTATTATAAAAAAATTATTCATTTTTAAAAGCCAAAGAATAAAAAAATACCATAATCAAAAATTGGGGCAAAAACAGCTCGTTATTATAACAATAATTTATATTCTTAAGATTTTAAAAATATTATTAAAAATTACAATTTTTATAATAAATCAATAATAAAATATTCAATTAAATGTAATTATTTATTATTATAAAAATTGTAATTTTACATTAGGTCCATGAATATATTATATTTGATATAATTATCTTCATCAAATGTCTATATATTATTTTGTATAATATATCCGATAAAAAGTATATATAATTATTACATGATAGATTTTAAATATCATTTTTTTATTTAAATTACCATTTTTATAATAAAAATAATAAGGGAAATATCTGGGATAATAATTGTTAAATTATTATAAGAATAGTAATTTATATAATACCATAATTAAAGGTCGAACAGAGAATTTATTATTATAATGGTATTATTTTATGGATATATTATATTATATTTACCATGTGATACAATCTAGATTATTTTATATAATATATCCAATAAAAGTATATATACTTAACACACGATACATTTTAAATATCATTTTTTTTTGTATTTTATAACAAATTTATTAAAATATTATCATAAATTAGTATTTTTATAATAAAAAATTAAGACTGTTTTCTAAAAGAAAAAATAATTATTCAATCATTATAAGAATAGTAATTTATATAATACCATAATTAAAGGTCGAACAGGGAATTTATTATTATAATGGTATTATTTTATGGATATATTATATTATATTTACAGTATCATATACAATTTAGATTATTTTATATAATATATCCAATAAAAGTATATATACTTAACACACGATACATTTTAAATATCATTTTTTTTTTTGATTTTTTATATAAAATGTTATTGTAAAATATTGTTATCATAATAAAAAATCGAAACATATGCATATTTAATTAAATTATTAGATTATAATAATAATAATTTTATTAACGAGATATATTATATGTAATTGTTAAATGCTACTTATTTTATATAATATATCCAATAAAAGTATATATACTTAACATACGATACATTTAAAATATCATTTTAGTTTTTTATAATTCAATAATTAGATCAAATAAATTTTCTATGGCTGATTTTAACGACAACTCAGAACAAATACACATAATTACGATTTTATTATTAATATTGTCAGGTACTGTCTTTAATATAGTTTTTAGTGTTTGAAAAATAGAATTTGAATAATTAATAGAATAGTCAAATTTAGCATAATTTATAATTATATCAATATCATCTAAAATTAATAAACTTTGGTCTGATAAATGAGTATCGAATAAAGTATTTACTAATATTTCATTTTTTTGTGAATCACTTTTATTAACAAAATCAATAGCACTTAAAAATTTTGTACATTTTACTTTTTTAATATTAGCTATATAACTGGCTAAAGTTGTTTTACCACATTTATTATCGCCAAATAATAATACTGTATTTAATCTTTTTTCATTATCATAATTTATGAAATCATTTAAAGAATTTATCGCTTTTTCATATTCTTCGTTTAATATTTTGAAATTTGGTAATAAATGCTTGCTTATAAATTTTTTGGCGTTATTGTTAGAATCAAAAATATTAATAGCTGTTAAAAAATGTTCCATGTTAATACTAATATTTTTTTCTATATTTTTCATACTGCAATTTTTTTTGTTTATTAATTCATGTAAAGTTAAAGATGACGCGCATTTTACTACTGCTTCGATTTCTGATCCACTAAAATTTTCTGTTAAATCTGCACAAGTTTCAAAATTAACATTTTCATTTAACATACCATGTAATCTCATTTTTGTTGTATGTATCAAAAATATTTCTTGTCTACCTTTTTTATCAGGAAACCCGATTTTAATATGTTTTTCAATTCTTCCTGGTCTCAATAAAGCTGGATCTAACAAATCTTTTCTATTAGTCATGGCAATTATAAATATATTAGGTAATTCTTCATAACCATCAATTTTGGTTAATAATTGATTTACCATGGAATCAGTAACATCAGTTCTAGAACCCGAAGAACCTCTCGTTTTACAAATTGCATCTATTTCATCAAATACAATAACATGTAACATTGATTTTTGCATGTTTTTTTTATAATCATTTTCTGCATTTAAAAATACCTTTCTAATATTTTCTTCACTGGCACCAACATATTTACTTAATAATTCAGGTCCATTAATTATAATAGGTTCTTGAGGCGATATAATTTTGCTAATATTTCTAGCGATCAATGTTTTGCCTGTTCCCGGAGGTCCGTATAATAATATACCTTTAACATGCTTTATTCCTAATTTTTCAATAATTTCAGGTTTATAAGCTCGAGTACATAATGATTCGCGAAATATAGTTATCATTTCATTACTCAAGCCACCAATACCAATGCTACTAAAATCAAAATCATCTTGAAATAATTCTTTTTTTAATATTTTTTCGTCTATCAAATTAATTTCTAAATCATTTGTTTCTAATTCTATTACTGTTTTATTATTCAAATTACCATCACCATTTATTTTGACAACTGTTAATGTATAAATTACATCATTAATTTTTATTACACATATTTGATCCATGCTAAAATAATGATTCTTTAAATTTGTTTTTATTTTTTCCTTTACATCTTTTTCATGTAAATTTATAATTTGATCATCTGCTACTCTAAATTTTTTTCTAAGTATGTGTAATTTAATATAATTGATAAATTTATCTACCGGTTTATTTAATATTTGTATTTTGAGTGAATCATTTAATTGAAGTTTATGATGAGAACGTATAACATCCGACATATAAATTTCTTGATAATTTTGATCATTAATATGAATTAATGGGTAAATTGTATTACTATTTACTAAATTTATTATATATTTGTCTTCTGGATTAAAACCACAAATAAAACAACAATTGCCATATGCTAAATCAGGTTTAGGTAATTTTTTTATTATTAAATCTCTGTTCATTTTATAATAACGTATAATTTATAAAATGATACTTGTAAATTTTTAATTTCAATTTTATAAAAAAATTTAACATTTATTATTTATAATAATATAATCCAATAATATATTGCATTCTACAGGTCCTGCTAATAATTATTAAATATTATTAGATTATATTATTTTCATTTGAAATTATTTTTTTTTAATATGTCAATAAATACAATTTATGCAAATTAATACGATATTTATTAAATATTAACATATTTTTTTATAATAATATAATTCAATAATATATTCAGTATATTATGCGATATTTATTAAATATTAACATATTTTTTTATAATAATATAATCCAATAACATATTGCATTCTACAGGTCCTGCTAATAATTATTAAATATTATTAGATTATATTATTTTTATTTATGTTAATAAATATTAATGCAACACATGTTTATGATATTTATTAAATATTAACATATTTTTTTTTATAATATACTCTAATAATATAGCCATAACTCCAGTATCTGCTAATAATTATTAAATATTATTAAATTATATTATTTTTCTCTTAAATTTTTTTTTAATAATCATGTCAATAAATGTGTTTCCAACATGTGTTATATTAATGACAATTATTAAAATATCAATAATTAAATTTTCTATAACCTAACAATATGTATATTTCATTAACACCTGTGATAATTATTAAATATTGTTAAATTATATATACTAATGTATATATGACCTTACTCGAGTACAATTAATATTACTTTAATACATTAGTATATTTGATAATAATATAAATATTACCACGTGATACATTTAAAATATCATTTTTTTTTTAATAAATATATATTATATTTATATATACCAATGGAAGCAATAACGTCGAAATTACCAAAAAAAATACCATTCACCCAAATATCCATAACTAGTGTCGATATATTCTTATCCATATATTACCTAATACAAGGATTAGGTATAATATCTATTATATTAGGGGTCATTTATTTGTTAATATTTAATCAAATAGTCTCAGGCCTATATTATCGGGCTTATGATACTGTAACAGGCACTAATAGAGGGGGTAATGCTAATAACACCAATAACGCTAATAACGCTAATAACACCAATAACGCTAATAACGCCAATAACGCTAATAATAGTCATAAAAAAACTGAAAAAAAAACATCTAATGTATATGGTCCTGATTCTTTATTAAAATTTAATATAGTGGTAAATATGATCTACGCATTATATTTTTTGACTTTTGGCATATTATTATTTATGGCTGATGTCAAATTTCAAAATTTGATGGATAACGTTGATAAGTGTTATATTAATCGTAATAAATATAATTAATCAGGTAATAATAAATATATTAAATAAATATATAATGATAAAAAACATGTATCTAGTCCTTGCTATTTTTCAAGTAGCATTAATTGCGGCAAGTTTAATTGGTATTTATACTTATTATCGTAGTTTTAAAGATTATGATGGCGATGATCCTTTGACAAGATATTTTTATATATCCAATGCTTTCAGTATATTTTCAGTAATATTAGCTGCATCTTTACAAATATTTATATTTTACATTTTAAATATAACTAGTAATTTTGAAATAAATCAATTAGAAAATTGTTGTCCAAAAAAATATTAAGGAATTAAAAAAAAATATCAAGTTAATAAAATATCAAGTTAATAAAATATCAAGTTAATAAAATATTATATAACTATGTAATATATAATATGAAATTCGGAAATTTTGCAAAAAGAGGCGCATTATGTATAATAATTGCCTTATTATATTTAGCCGCTAGTTTATTTTATTATTATTACTTAACTAAAAATGAGCCAGTTAATAAAGAAAATTACGATGAACAAAAAATATACGGTCCGAATATATTTTTAATAATACAATTGGCAACATTATTTATGAGTATGATTTTATATTTATTTATGGCATATATAAGATTTACTAATTGGAGAACATCTGCTACCAGAGATAAAAAATTAGCGGAAAGTTGTGATAATTATCAAGGTTTAGTTGGTTATGCTATTGATAAAGTGAATCCATTAAGTAAAAATTAATAAAAAATAAAAAATAAAATAAAAACTAATAAAAAATAAAAACTAATAAATTATTAAAAACTAATAAATTATTAAAAACTAATAAATTATTAAAAACTAATAAATTATTAAAAACTAATAATTTGTTTAAAACAAATGATTATTTATTTATTTTTATTTTTTTTTTCATAATTTATTAAAATCGTTCAAAAATAATAATATTATGTAATTCTGATACTAATTTTTGAGCTTTATTATAATCTTTTCTGATATTTACTAATTTTGGAAAATTGATTTGCATAAAATTTTCATTTAATACTAATTTAAATGAATATTCTTTAAATTTTTTTATTAAATAATCGATACTAACAACAAATTCAATAGAACCACTTTCAACACCATAAACACCTTTAAAATATACCATAACTTTTTTATAAAATTCGGTATTTTGTATATCTTCATAATTATATAAACCATATAATACCTGTCCATCATTTTTTATTTCATATTTTCCATATTGTTCTAATTTATTTAATACAATATCACCATTTAAACAAGTAACCATTACTTTTGTTCCTTTAATACTAACATTATTTAGATTTAATAATAATTGATCCAAATTAGACAACATGTAATGTATAGTGAATTTGAATAAAATGGATTTATAAGGTTTATTAATTAATACCTGTTTATATTTAGGTAATTCCCAATCTTCCTCACCAAATCCAGGAATCATAACTAAGTCAATAAATTTACATTCATTTTTATATTTTTCTAAGCCAGTTTCAATTGATGCTTGTGATGGTTCTATTGCTATTAATTTTTTGATTCCAATTTTTTCATAAAATAATATTTGTCTTAAAGGTCCAGCACCAACATCTAATAATTTATATTTGTCTAAAAATTTAGACATGTAAAAATTAACAACATTATTATGATATTTTATAATTCCATTAGTATAAATATTTCTTTCGGGTTTAGAAAAATATATTTCATGAGGTAATTCTGAACACATAGGAATATTTATACTTTTTTCTGAATATGAACTTAAATAATTATTTATTTCTATTAATTGTAATTTAATTGCTTCTTTAGTATTAATTTTTACTTCGTCGTCAATTATATATAAATTTGGAAAACATAAAGGCAATGATATTTGATTATTATTATATTTATTAAACATATGTATATTAGCAAATGATTTTGGTATTAAAATATTTTGTAATAATTTAATAAACAAGTCTAGTGTTATAATTTTATAATTTTCATAATAAGCGTGATATTCAGGATCATAAATTATCGTTTTTAAATTATTAATATTAAGCAACTTTGGCCATAATATAGTAAAATAATCATATTCACATTTTATATTGTTAGATGTGATAGATTTACTTGATTCGTCAATTATACACATATTTAATGAATTTAAATTATCTAATGGTTCTAAAGATTCATTATATCTCAAAACATTAATTTGTCTAATAAAAGGAACAATACCTAAAAAATGTAATAATACATCCCCAAAAATAATATCATTTTTAGATAAATCATATTTATTTAATTTATGAAAAGTATTAAATCTAGTAAAATTTTTATGTAAAATAAATTCTAATGATTGTTTATTTAGTAAAATATTAATATTTGTTTCAGTTGCAATTATAGCATCATCATGAACTTTATTTAGAAAATGCAAGTAAATTTCTAAATCATTATTATTGTTATTTTCTTTATTATCATTATTGCTATTTTTATTATTAAATTTATCGAAAGGATATGATAATATGGTAGTTAATTTATCGATATTTTGTTTTTGTATTTTTAATTTTGTAAAACATAAAGTATCTTTTAAAGATTTAATATCAAAATATAAATATATATTATTAATATTTTTGATAAAATGTAACCTAATAGCTTCAGTAATGTATTTATCATTAATATCAAAATATGTGATATTATCTAATTTAGAAAAATTAGATTCTAAAAAATTATTGTTGATTAAAATATCGTTAAGCATTTATAATAATAGTATATTATATATATATATATAAAATGTAAATAGTAAATAGTAAATAGTAAATAGTAAATAATTAATATTCAATTTTAATTAAAATAAAAAAATTATGCATCAATATTCTTTTTGGAATAATCAGTATTTTTCACTTCGTCCCAATTAACATTTAAGGATGTTCCTCCTGATTCATATAAAGATTTTTCCATTGCCATTCTTTTTTCTGGTGTATTACCTACACAATCTAATAGAATCCGAGCAAGATTTCGTTCTTCTTTTTCAATATTTTTGGCTATACGTTCTACACTATTAAAATCACGATTTTGTTTAAAATTATAAACAGTATTTTTACCTAATAATGGATTTGTTATTTCTACATCTGGCCCTGACCACGGTTCAGAGCAATTATCAGATTCTTCCAAAAATAATAATCTAACTGGTTTCATTTTTCTTAATTTAATCACAAGTTGATTATCATTAATATCGAAAGCATAACAATCATCAACTTCAGTTGCTACCTTAAAAGAATCAATATATTCAGATCCTGAAGATCTAATGTAAGTAAAATCATAAATACTTTTATTGATATTAATTTTAAAATCTTTATTGCTAATTAATTCAGGTATTATATATATAATTTTAATTTCGTTTTGTGTTTGAGACCATGATTTAGTTATTTTATTCATTATTATAATTATTATTTATTATTAATTATTAAAGGCTTATATTAGATTTATAATTTCATTTTTTTTTCCAATTAAAAATGAAATTAATATTCATAAATATATTAAATACATTAATAAATATTAAAATGGTTCCTTTAACGCCTGAATTAGATATATCTGAAATAATTATAATAGTACTAATTGTTTGGTTTGTTGTTTTTATGTTTTTATATTTATTATCACTAATATTATAAAAAATTGAAATAAATATTTAATAAGATATTTATTAAAATATGATTATCTATAAAAAATGTTTGTTCCTGGTTATATATTATCTGATTTGTTATTATTAATGGTAATTTTTGTTATTATTATATCTTATGGCATTTATATAATATTATCAATTATTAATTTATTTTATGAAATTATATAAAAATAAATTGATAGGATAAAATATATGCTAAGAAAATATGATATTTATAAATATTTTGTTCCTTTGCATTCAACAGAAAATAAAAAATATAAATTAATAAATTATAAAAAATATAAATTTGTTAGAAAATAAAATATTTAATTTGCTATTGTATTTTTGTGTGTTATTTTTTTATAATTATTAAATAAAAACATTTAACAAAATTATTTCTAATTGATACAATAACTTAAATTATAACAACAAAAAATATCAATAAAAAACATCAATTATCAAAAACACGACAAAATAATCAAATTAACTATATAGATCATATTTATTAACTGAATAAAAAATTAAATTACGAACGCTATTTTATCTAAATAACTAGTATATGTCTAAAGCAACAAGAAAAGGACCCTTAAAAAGTGCAACTTTATATCCTGTTAATACGATAATGCAAGGTGAAGATAAAAATATGTGGAAGGTTATACGAACATCTAATAAAACAAAAAGATGGTCTAAAATTAAAGATACAGAACAAATTACAAAAAAAGCATCAAAAAAAGCAACAAAAAAACTATCAAAAGCATCAAAAAAAACAATAATAAAAACAAACAGATCAAAAAGTGTTGAAGCAAGATTAAGAAAATATAATAAATTACGAGAAAAAAGATACAAAGAGCTAATAAATATGAAAAATACTAATACATATGTCCAAAAATCAAAAATAAAGCCAAAAACTTTTATAACAGATGATAATGGTGGAAGACCATTTAAAGTTGTAATAAATGATAAAAAACTAGTGATATATGCTTGTTCTAATTATAATACTGGCGATAATATTAAAATATATAAAAAAGTTTGTTTAGAAACAAGTAAATATGTTGGTTATTGGTCAGGTTTTGATAGTAGTGAATATAAATCTCATGGGAATAGTATATTAGTAAAAGTAAATAATCATGAGTATATATTTATTGGTACTGAAGTATTCAGTTTCACAACAACAGATATTATAGAAGATTTTATTACTCCTTTAGGTAATTCAGATGTTCCATATCCTATAGCCTATGGAACAGATAATGTTTATTTTTTAAATAATAAGAAATATCGAAATAAAAAATATTTATTAACTAACATCTCAGTTGCCGATGCTGAAAATATTCAAACTGAATATTTTAATTATGGCAAGGATAAAAATAACCATAGAATAAAAAATATTAAAATAATTCATAAACGTTTAGAATAAGAATAAGAATTTAAATTCGAATTAATTTTTTTTATAAACATTGTTATGACAATTATCTAAATAATTACTATAATAATGTCTAAAACATTAAGTAAAAAACGTCTTAAAACATCAAAAAGAGCAACATCAAAAAAAAGCGATAATAATAAGTTAATATGCCTACTTATGGTCAGTGTATATAAAAACATTTCTAATATTTTCTAATTTATATTTTTTTCTAAAATATGACATTTTATGTAAAACACATATATAAATAAAAAAAATTGAATATTATTTCTTTAACAAAATTCATATGATAACTCGCATATTAATTAACATGTTTAAACAACAATATAACGTGATCTGTGAAATTTTATCAAGAATTTTTCCATTAAATAACAAGTTACAAGATGAAATTAGTATTGAAGAATCAGATAAAATATCCAATACAGAAAATATTGTTAATGTTCCTTTTGATAAATTAACGAGTGATTTATATGAAGATTTTATAGAATATGCAGACTTGGAATTATTAGGTAAATTTTTACATTATTTGTGTAATAATAATGATAATAATTTTGAATTATTTCTTGAAAAATGTGCTTTTCACTATTACCCAATTAGAAGACAAATTTTGGAAATGCCTATTAATGGTAAAATACCTTTGGAAATATTAATCGAAAATGATGATATCTCGAAAATTAAAATATTGCTCCGTTGGTTTCAATATTGTTTCGTTGGTAATGTTAATAAAAATCCATTATTAATGGCATACAATAAATTAAATATAAAGACTTTTAATGATCCTGATATTAAAAAAGTGTATAATTATTATGACAACATTAATAATAATAATAGTTATTATCTAATTTTTAATAAGATTGTAAAAACATTAAAATTAATTTCGAAAAAAGCAGAACAAAAAATTAGTTATTCATTATTACAAAATATTTTATCAAATGTTCTATTTTCAGCGATTCTCAATGATGATTATTATGTAATATATCTTTTAACTAAACATCCTAATTTGAAATGTTTTAATAATGATACTTTTATATCTTCGGTAGCATGTTATAAAAGTAATATTACTAGTATCTTATTATTGATAGATTGTGGTCATGATTTTACTTATGAATATAATGGATTACTTTTAACATATTTTTATTTCAATAAAAATGTTGAAGCTTTGAAACTTATTTTAACATTTTTTAATACAAAAAGTAAATCTGTTTTTACTGACCAAGATGGACGACATGTTGATATAATTTTTTCGTATATTACAAAAGGTAGTGATGATATGTTTAAAGAATTAATGATGATGCCTGATGCAAAAAAATATATAAATGATAGAAATTTTGAAGGCGATACTCCTTTATCATTCATGATGAAAAACCCGGAAGCGCAAGAAAAAGTTAAAATATTATTAGAATTTGACGACCTTGACATATCAGGCGATAACGATAAATATCCTTCGGCGATTGAAATCGCTCATAATTCAAATAATATGTTTTATGTTGATTTATTATTGGAATATATTAATAATAAACTTGCCAAAAATGATGACGAATATTTAAGATATTTAAATTTAAAAAAAAAATATCATACAATTTTAAATTTAAATTTCGATCAAAGTATTACAGTAAAAATAAATGATGATGACTTGGAAAATAGCTTTGATCATATTCAAAATATATTATTTCCTCAAATTAAAACGTCAATTTCAAAGATACCTAAAATTTATATGATTTTAAATAATATATCTGAAGGTGTTGGTGTTTTTAGACAATATATAAATAATTGTTCTTATTATTATAAAAATAGCGGCATGTTTTCAAATTTAGATAATGGCAAATTATATTTACCTTATAGGGAAACGATTAATGCAAATGATATTGTTAATATGGTAAATTTTGGAAAATTTTTTGGTTTCTTAACATTATGTAATATTGTTGATTTACCCATGTCTTTTGCATTCGTTAAATATATTTATGATCCTAATAGTTTAAAATTGGAAGATATAAAACCTGAGTTGGCTTTAGAATATAACAAATTATTATTAAATTTGGATATTATAGAAGATTTAGATTTAACATTTACAATAAGAACCAATATTTTATGTAATGATGAATATTTGGACAAAGAATTTGAATTAGTTGAAAATGGTAAAAATACATATGTCACAAAGGATAATTTCGAATTATATGTTAAAAAAGTAACAGAATTTTATCTTTTTGCGGGTTGTAAAAAACAATTATTAGCATTCTTTAAATGTGGTGTTGATATTATATTAGGGTATTCCTATATGATTTTTAAACCTCAAGAATTATATAAAATCGTAGTCAATGAAAAAATATTACCCGACGTTAATACATGGAATAAATACATTCAATACTCATATAAAGGTATATATATTAATTTAGATGATACACATGAAAAACAAAAACAAACATTATCATATTTTTGGAAATATATAGAACAATTGCCATATGAAACATTAGAAAAAATTATGGAATTTATTACATCGTCTAAAATAAATGATTATTTCTGTAAAATTCTGTTTTGTATTGAGTTTTCTGATGCTATTGATATTCTACCTACCACTAGAACTTGTTTTAAAACATTATCATTACCATTATATTCTAGTCATGAAAAATTAAAATACTATTTTAATATTGCATTAGATAATATGGATGGTAAATTCCAATTTGTTTAATTTTTTTTATAAACATTGTTATGACAATTATCTAAATAATTACTATAATAATGTCTAAAACAATAAGTAAAAAACGTCTTAAAACATCAAAAAGAGCGATAACAAAAAGAGCGATAACAAAAAAAGCGATAACAAAAAGAGCGATAACAAAAAGAACAACATCAAAAAAAGCGATAATAAAAAGAAATCTTGAATTAAAAAATCAATATACTCAAAAAATGAATAAACACTTTGAGAAAATGCATAAAAAATTATTAAATATGAAAAATACCAATACATACATACCAAAATTAAAAATAAAACCAAAAACTTATATAACTCGTGATTATCTAAATCCAGTTTTTAAAGTTGTTATTAATAATAAAAAATTAACAGTATTTGTATGCAAATATAAAGGTGATTGTATATGTATTGAGAATAATACTAAAGAAAATGTTCGAAAATGTCAAAAAGATAGAGAAATTGATATATGTATTTATGATGAAATATGTTTAGAAACAAGTAAATACGTTGGTTATTGGCCAGGTTTTGATAGTAATAACATGCATGGTCCTAAAGGTAATAGTATATTAGTAAAAGTAAATAATCACGAGTATATTTATATTGGTCGTGAAATATATCGTTTTAATACATTAGATATAATAGAAGATTATATTACTCCTGAATATAAGGATGAACAATTTCCCATGGCATATGGAACAGATAATATTTATTTTGTTGCTAATAAACAATATCGGAATAAAAAAAAATTATTAATAAACGTTTCTGTTGCAAATTATGATGAAATTAAAGAAGAATATTTAAATAATGGTAAAAATAAAAACAATGAAGGTGTAGGTATTCCTAAAATTAAAATTAAAAACAAAAATAATCATAGAATAAAAAATATAAAAATAATACATCCTTGTATTTGGTAATTATTGTTTACAACCACAATTATCACTTTTTGTAGGTTTTACTGTGTCAATATAACATGGTAAATTAATTTGTTCTTGTTGTTGTTGTTCTATTTTTAAACAAATTTTATTAACTAAAATTTCAAAAGCTTTTTCAATGTTAAAACCTGTTTTAGCACTAGTTTCTATATATTCTATGTTTAAATTTTTTGCTGCTTCTAATCCTTCTTCTGTAGAAACTTGTCTATCTTCACTTAAATCATATTTATTCCCTACTAATATTATTTCTAAATCAGTACTTGTATTTGTTTTAATTTCTCTAATCCATCTACTAATATTTTCAAAACTTGGTCTATTTGTAATATCAAAAACTAATAACATACCCATAGCTCCCCTGTAATATGCTCTAGTAATATTTCTGAATCTTTCTTGACCGGCAGTATCCCAAATTACAATTTTTTTTTTATTTCCATTGTTAGTTACATATTTTGTTCTAAAATCAATACCTATAGTAGTAATGAAACTGACATTAAAAGTATCATCGACATATTTTTGTAATATACAGGTCTTGCCTGCTGCACTATCACCTAATAATAATAATTTTATATTAGGTTCGACTATTTTTATATCCATATATAATTATATTAAATATTAAATATTATATATATATATAGTATTATATAAATATAAAAAATCAATTTTTTTATTTTGTTCTAATTATTTCTGCTTTGTTTACTATCGAGATCGCTTCGTTTACAATATTTTCTGGTAAATAATCAGATGCTTTAAAGTTATTGCTATCTTGTATATCATTTAACAAAAAAGTATTAGAATAAATATTAAATATATTAAAAAATGTATCCAATTCATAATCATGATAATTATTACATATGTAATGCAAAATAGTTGTATTAGTATTTATGCAATTATGTTTATTAATTTTATTAATGTCTATTAAATATTGTATTTTGTGAGGCAATAATTTTGTAAATATTTTTAAAGTTTCAAAATTATTAATTTTACAAAAATATAATAACATATTAAGAATATTATCTTTATCATGATTATTTGTTTTTTTTTTATCATGATTATTTGTTTTTTTTTTATCATTTGCTTTATTTTTATCGTTAGTTATGTAATTATTATTATAATAATCAATAATAATATTATTATCTAAATGAAACTGTTGATAATTTTTTTGTTTTTTTGAATCTATGAAATATACAAGTTTGTGATACTTTTTTGATTTAATAATATCATTAAATATATTTTCCATAATACTGTGTGTATTAGGTATTTTTTCTATAATATTAAACCATTTCTTATATGAATAATTATTATTTAAAAAATATTGTTTTAAAATATCAAGTTTTAATCCTAAATCACATAAAATATTAACTGAATAAGTAATATTTGTCGTATTAGAAAAATGATTAAATGATTCATATAAATTAATTAAATTTTGGTTATTGTTTAAGGATTCGATAATATTTAAAATTTTATTAATATTATCTTTAATACATGATTTTTTGTGTATTTCTTGAATATCTGTTATTAATTTGAATTTTAAAAAATGGATTATAATCTTATATTTCATACAAGTTAAATTAATATTTAATAAACATAATTCATTATTAATTTTTGTATCATATTTATCTGACAATATTTTTGCAACTTTATTTTTATCATATCCTAATTTTTTGAATATTTGGTGAAATCTATAATAATACCAAGAACCGGAACCATAATTTTGTATTAATTCTGGTTCTAAATAATTTTTACGAAAGTTAATAATATTATAATTTTCACACATCATAATTTCACATAATCTTTTAAATATTAAAATATTATCATGAATATCTGATATTTTATTATTATACAAGTTTGATACCAAACATGCATCAAATAATTTTTTTTGTATTTTTTTATATGATTTATGATTCATTATATTTAATACATCATTATAAAAATAATAATATATCACTAAATAATCTTGAATTTGATATTCTTTTAATAAAGACATTTGTAATTTGAAAATGTTATTATCATTAAAGAAATCAGATTCAATATTTAGCATATTATTAAATTATATATATTTATATTAATAATATGTATATAAAATTTAAAATTTCATTTTTTATTACATATGCAAAATTGACTTTTTTAATTTTTATACATATATTAAATCCTAAATCATTATAAATTCTTTCTATTTTTCAAAAATATTAAGAATATTTATAAAATATTCTAACGGTAGATTATTTTAGTCTTATCGACATCTGTAAAAACGAAGATTATGCTACTTTTTACATAATTCTGAATCTGACAAGTGGCATTTTTAAAGTAACCAAGACTATTAAGCCATAAACTAATTTTTTTTATGAATGTATAATTATCTAGTTAAAACATTTATTATATAATAAAAATGGATTTAAAAATTGAATTTAATATTTCCAAATGAATCGTTTATATAATGTTTATATCATCAAATAACTACAAGAACTACAATGTCTACAACAACACCTGTTTGCAAAAACTCTTGTCACAGTTTAAAACACTATCCCAAATGTCCTCATAAAGGTTGTGAATTCACGCGATTCTATATTGACGGTCCAAAAGGTAGTAATACCTTGAGGGTTGTTTTTCAACTCGCTCCTCCTGTGAAAGAATTATTCAAAGAAGAATGTTTTGAATGCAAATGCCAAAGTCTTCTTGGTCTTAATGAATCTCGACCCTGCTTGGCATTTAATTGCCGATTAAGGAATCAAGATATAATGGACTTGCCATTTGCTGACATTTGTTTGAATGTCAACAATATGTATGATTCCTTTCTCAAGAATCCCAAAGCTTCTGAATGGTTCTTGTTCCGAGAATACATCTACGAGAAGATTCGCAACAGCATCGAATAAATTTTTACTTTCTTTTATAATGAATCGTATTTTTTATTCAATAAACAAATTAATTATAAACACATAATTAATTTTATATCTTAATAATATAATGTTAGTAATATACAATGACGTGTTTAAACAAAAAATAAAATTAGATCAAAAAAATATTAAAATATATGAAAATCTATTAAAAAAAAAAATAAATCGGTATACCAATTTTTCAGAATTAGAGTGGTTACCATATGTTTTCAAATACAACAACCAACCTACTAATATATATTTTAATAAAAGAGAAGACATGGTAGAATTTATTAAAAATAAAAAAATGGTTGATGATTTTATGGATCAATATAGAGACAGAAATAAATTGCCAATCGATTTAACATCTTATATCGATTTTTATAAAATGTATCAAGAAAATGAACCATTAGAAAAAAGATATAAATATATTTATTTAAAAAATGAAAATGCCAAAAATCATTTTCCCCAAGTAATTGCAAGCATACAAAATATATCAAATTTAGACAGAATTTTAATACCTGCTTCAAATAAAATATATATGCAAAATAATATAATAAAATTTGGTAGTTTAAATGTAACAGATGATATTATAGAATTTATTAATAGTAATACAAATTTAGAACAATCAGACAAAGGTTATATAATATATAATTTGTTTTTTGCTCCGGGAAATTTATCATTAATAAAAAAAGAAGAATTTAAAAAAAATGCTACAACAGGCTTAAATAAAGAAGAATTAAAATTGTTACTAGATATAAGAAAAAATAATATACAAAAATATATAAGGCTACTTGAAGGCCTTGATGCGAAATGTAAGGACGAATTATTAAATTTCGCTAATAACTTGTCAGAATTACGTAATATTAATGAATTTTTAGAAAATTATCAATATTATTTTTTAGAATATGAAAAACTTAGGAAAAAATTTATTTTGTGCGAGAACATTTACACTTTATTTATTGATGCAAAAAATTACGATAATGTAAAAGATGAATGTAATAATACTGTTTTTTATAAACAAGATTTAATAAATTATCAATACACTGATGCATGTGAAGATTTTTCTAAATACATAAAAGATGATATCGTTCGTAATAATTTGATAAATTATATAAAAAATCAAACAAAAAATAATGAAAGCAATTACAAATACAATCCAAATATTCAAATAGAATTTTTCGAAGAATATATGCCTGAATGGTATAAATTTATTGAAAATAAACAATTTGAAGAAGCGTATAATGTAAGACAAACATTATTAGGTGAAAATATAGGAACGACATATTTAAAATATTGTTCTTTTATGTTTCGTTCAGACGCTTTTTTTCCGGCTTATATTAATTTAAGTTATGTATCATGGGACGAAACTGTTAATAAAATGTTTATAGCGTGTTTACTACAAAAAGACATAGTATTTCCCTTAAAAATTATTGGCGATATTCATGTAACAAGATATAAAAAACCAAATATAACTAGTGCAGATGTTTTATGTTTTTCGTATATAAAGAAAAAGAATCAAAATAATAAAGAAAGTTTGGATCATAAATTATTATATTACAATAAAAATACTAAAAGATTTAGTAACAATACAAATTTCAGAGGTTTAAGTGCATTATATTTTAATGCAAGTTCTGAGTCATTCAAAGTTTTATACACGGAAATTACGTTATTGTATTATTTTGAACAAGACCAAGGCATAAAATTATATTATTATAGAATAAATACAAATAATGTTCTCGTATCGAAATACGATTTTAATGAAATTTATAATAAATATATAAATTTAGGATTTTCGACAGAAGAAACGAACACGATACTAAATAAATTAGAAAGGGTAGAAATTAAACGTGATCATAATAAATTATTTTATTTCGAAAAAATACAAACATAAAAACACACAAAAACACACATAAATTACAAAAACAAAAAAGACAAAATACACATAAATTACAAAATCATAATAAACACAAAATATATAATAATAAACACAAAATATATAATAATAAACACAAAACACAAAACATATAATAATAAATATAAAACATATAATTCAACAAAAAACGTGTGTATTTAAATATATTATTATTTTTTTTAAACAATTAATTCTAATGACACAATAAATTATGTTATATATGTATATATACAATGTTAGAAATATATAATGATATATTTAAGCAAAAAATAATTTTAGATGAAAAAAATATTAAAATATACGAAAATTTATTAGGAAAAAAAATAAATCAACACACTAAAATTTCAGAATTAGAATGGCTACCCTATGTTCATAGTTATGCAAATCAAAATGCTAATATATATTTTAATAAAAGGCAAGATATGATTGAATTTATTAAAAACAAAAAGATTGTCGATAATTTTATGAATAAATATCGGGACAGAAATATATTACCATTAGATTTAACATCTTATATTGATTTTTATAAAATGTACCAAGAAAATGAACCTTTAGAAAAAAGATACAAATATATTTATTTAAAAAACAAAGAAGCATATTTACATTTCCCAAAATTGGCAGCTTCCATGCAAAATATGTTAAGTTTAAACAGAATATTAATACCAGCCTCAAATAAAATATACACATTGAATGACACTATAAAATTTGGTAGTTTTTATGTAACAAATGATATTATAGAATTTATTACAAATAATAAAAATTTGGAAAATATAGACAAAGGTTATATTATATATAATTTGTTTTTTGCGGCGGGAAATTTATCTTTACTTAAAAAAGAAGAATTCGCAAAAAATGCTACAACAGGATTAAATACAGAAGAATTAAAATTATTGTTAGACATAAGAAAAAATAATATACAAAAATATATACGATTACTAAAAGGTTTAGATACAAATTGCGAAGATCAACTATTAAATTTTGTAAATATATTAGGAAAAATACAAAATATTAATGATTTTTTAGAAAACTATCAATATTATTTTTTAGAATATGATAAACTTAGAAGAAAATTAATATTATGTGAAGACATACAGAAATTATTTCTTAATGAAGACGATTATGATAATATAAAAGATGAATGTAATAATACTATTTTCCATAAACAAGATTTAATAGATTACCAATATACAGATGCATGTGAAGATTTTGCAAAATATATAAAAACTGACATAGTTAAAAATAATTTACTAGATTACATAAAAAAACAAAGAAAAAATACAAGTAATTATAAATATGATCCAAACATTCAAATAGAATTTTTTGAGGAATATATGCCCGAATGGTATAAATTTATTGAGAATAAACAATTTGAGGAAGCATATAAAGTAAGACAAACATTATTAGGAGAAAATTCGAAAACAACATATTTAAAATATTGTTCTTTAATGTATCGTTCTGATCCATTTTTTCCGATGAGCATTAATTTAAGCTACGTTTCTTGGGACGAGACAGTTAATAAATTAGTTATTTCATGTTTATTACAAAAAGATATAATATTTCCTATAAAATTAATAGGTGATATACATGTTACAAGATACAAAAAAACCGATATAACTGATGCGGATGTTTTATTATTTTCATATGTAAAAATAATAAAACAAAACAATAAAACAAGTCTAGATCACAAATTATTATATTATAATAAAATTGCTAAAGGTTTTATTAATACTACAAATTTTAGAGGTTTAGGAACGTATAATTTTGATTCTGAGGCATTTAAAGTTTTATATACTGAAATATCATTATTATATTATTTTGAACAAGATCAAGGTATTAAATTACATTATTATAGAATTAATACAAATAATGTTCTCGTATCAAAATATAATTTCGATGAAATTTATAAAAAATACATAGAATTAGGTTTTACAATAGAAGAAACCGATAGAATATTAAACAAATTAGAACAAGTAGAAATTAAACGTGATCACAATAAGTTTTTTTATTTTGAAGAAATAAAAAAAACCAATCAAGAAGGAGGCAAAATAAACTTAGATGACATAAAAATTTCTTATAAATCATTACAACAACAAGTTATACCCTTGAATAAAATAAGTACAACATTTGATATTAAATTTTCTTTAGAAAGTAAATTGTTCGACAAAGAAATATTTCCAATAAAAAAATATTTTAAATTATTAAAAAAAAGAAAACATCTGAATAATAAGATGGGAGATAATTTTTTTCTGTATGAAAATTTGGGATATTTTTTTGGTTTTCTTTTGCCAATGCAAAATTATGTTCATACTCATGATAAAGCACATGATAGTAAATACAAATTATTAACATATAGAAACTTGTTAAATTCTAATCCAGAAAATAAAAAATCGTTATCATTTAAAAATTTAACTATAAATAATCCAAAAATAAAAAAAATATTTGATTCCATAGAAAAAAATAACTTTTCAATAGTTAAATATAGTCCATACACATTTATGTTTAGTCTGAGCACATTTTTGAATAAATATTGTAATATAGGAAAAAATGACAATATTTTAATTTTATGTAAAACAGCTTTTATGCCTCGTACGATGCAACTATATGATTTTAAAAATATGGTCATATGCAATTATACATATAATATTATGAACACTTTTTTTGAAAAAAGTATCGATGCTTTCGTCGAAGAAAATAAAAATGTGTATAAACATAGCATAAATGAATCATTTGATATGAAATGTATTAAAAGTATAAATGAAAAAATCAAAGACCATAACATACCAATTTCAGTTGGTCTAATTGATTTATGGATAAATCATGAAAAAATTACATCAGGAAGAGGAACGCTTTGCTTACAAATTAATTTATCATGTATTTATGTAGTTCTTAGTAATTTAATTATAGGTGGTGATTTATTTATTCATTATCCCTATATAACAAATAAATTAGTGTATAATTTTTTCATTTATATTGCATCATTATTTGAAAATTCTAAAATTATATCAACATACTTACATAATTCATTTTCAATAATTTTATACTATAAATCATATTTAGGAAATTTTGATTTTGATAAATTTAAAGAAATAATAGAAAAAATGTACTTATATGATGCTAGCGCGGGATTAAATTATCAAGTTACCAATACAAATGAAAAATATTTATTAAACATAGAAGATGCAAATGTCATACATGGAAATTATCTCAAATCTATCGTTGTATGTGAAGAGTCAAGTGATTTATTATATTATTTATATAAACAAATGATTACGACAGTCATTAAACAATATACACAAGTTCTAAATAATGCATATTATATTTATAAAAATAGAGAGGACAAGACAATAATGAAAAATATTATTAAAAAAAATTTAAAATATTCTTATAAATTTGCAATTGCAAACAAATTTGAACTTGATCCGAACATAAGTTTTAAACCATTAGAATCAATGTGGAAAATAGAACATATTATAAATACTATGGTAAACAAAACTCAAGGTAACATAGAAAATCAATAAAATATAAAAATGATGAAGAATATAAATCTTTATTTATTTTAAATAAATACAATAAAAACGTTATGGTAATTTAAACTTTTTTAAAATTTTTACTATATAATTTTTTATATTAATTAATAAAATAAATCACGTAAATTATAAAATATACAATCCATAAATGTGTATTATTTTATTAATGCTAATGTTTTAACAATCAAAAAATTAAATAATATGAATTTATAATTTTATCATTTAATCAAAAATAATATATAAATGATACGGACAATAAATATATTATGGCTGTAGTTGATTATATTTGGTTAGGCGGTAATTTAGAACTTAGATCTAAAGTAAGAGTATTACCTTTAACGGATGGTAATCTTCAAATTCCCGAATGGAATTTTGACGGTAGTTCAACAAATCAAGCTGACGGATCAAATTCTGAAATATTTTTAAAACCTAGAGCATTTTTTCCCTGTCCATTTAGGAAAAGTCCTAATTATATTGCGTTATGTGATACATATGACAAAAATGGTCCGGCAAAAAATAATAATCGTGTATATGCAAATTTAATATTTGAAAAATATAAGGATCAAAAACCTTGGTATGGTTTAGAACAAGAATATTTTATATTTGATAAAAAAACGAATTTACCGTTAGGTTATAACGAATCAAATAAACAAGGTCAATATTATTGTTCTGTTGGTAGTTTAAATGCATATGGTAGAGAAATAAGTGATCAACATTTAAAATATTGTTTATATGCAGGAATTAAAATATCAGGAACTAATGCTGAAGTTGCTCCAGGTCAATGGGAATTTCAAATAGGACCGGTAGAAGGTATTAAAGCGGCAGATCAATTATGGGTAGCGAGATATATATTAGAAAAAATATCAGAAAAATATGAAGCTTATATAGTATTTCATCCAAAACCAATAAAAGGTGATTGGAATGGTTCGGGTTGTCATACTAATTTTAGTACTGAAGCTATGCGAAATGCTGGTGGTTATGAAATAATTATTGAAGCTATTAAAAAATTAGAATCTAAACATTCAGAGCATATGTTAGTATATGGTGATAATAATGATGAAAGAATGACAGGCGAACATGAAACTTCTAATTATAATAGTTTTTCTTATGGAGTAGCGAATAGGAAAGCATCAATAAGAATACCTACAGACACGTATAATGATGGGTATGGTTATTTTGAAGATAGACGACCGGCATCGAATATGGATCCATATTTAGTTACCGCCAAAATATTAGAAACAATTATGGAATAAAATAATTATTTATAAAAATGAAATTATATTAATATTGTTTATTAATTTTGTTTATTTTATATGTGTATAAATAATTTTCGATTACTTTTTTTATAAAAAATATTTGTAAAGTAAATAGAAATGGAATATTATCTATTTTAGAACTTGATATAGGATAATAGCAATAAATGAATTAGTTATCTAATAAAATAAAAATAAGAGACCAAATGTTTAATTCGCTAGTTTATTATAAGGAATAAATATCCTGATTTAAATATATAATTTAAAAAAAAAAATGTTAGAACGAAATTATTCTTTTAAAAGTAGTTGTTGTGGTATATGTAAAATAAAAAATGTTAATAATAATTAAATTATTTATTTAATTATTTCCAATATATTATTATGTGATTTATAAAAATGTGGTGATATTTTGGATAATATTGTATTTATAAATGCTGTTTTATTAAGACATTTTATTATATCAGATACTAATGTTTTTCCTGATGTTATTATCGTATTATTTCTATCGTATTTAGCATGTAACGTCCTACAATGTTCTACACAAATATCAAGTATATATCCTATATCTTTCATTAAAGCATCATTTGATTCATAATTTTTAAAAATATTTATATATTCTAAATAAACTGCTTTTTGTCTTTTATATTCGATTAGTAATTTTTTTGATGTTGGTTTATCTTGTTTTAACTTGACTAATTCATTTTCAAAATGTAATACCAAGTTTGATACCAAAGAAGTAGCATTACTAATCATATTATTTGTTAAATGATCGTCATAATCATTTAACAAAACTATAATATACTCGATGAAAGGTTTGATTACCATCTCAGTTAATTTTTTACCTTTTTTATCACTTATCCATTTATCTTCATTAGTTTCGTTATCCTTGATTCTTAAATAATAGTTATTTCTACTAGAATCAGTATTTATTATTGGTAATAAATTTTTGTCTGTATTTTCACTATAATAATTTATTAAGGCTCCTGAAATATAATCTGAACACGAACTAATTTCTTTAGTTTTTAACCACTGATTTATAATTTTTTTTTGTAAAATATATTTACTTGGACAAATATACTTTTTATCACAATTACCATCACATTCGTAACCTAAACACTTTTTTGTAGGTAAATTATTCGGATTTATTTTAGTAGTTTTTAAAGTATGTTTGTCCAAGATATCAAAAAAATCAAGATTTTGTAATGGTTCGACATTGCAATTCCAATTATTTAAAATATTTACTGTGCATTGTTTATTATCATTAGCAGTTTTTTGTGTTATTAATTTGTCTAATAATTTGTCTTTTTCTTTGTTATTTTCTAATAATATTTTTTCTAACTTTTGATCTTTTTCGTCTTTTTCTAGTAACATTTTTTCTAACTTTTGATCTTTTTCGTCTTTTTCTAGTAACATTTTTTCTAATATTTTGTTTTTTTCTTTGTTGTTTTTTAATAATATTTTTTCTAACTTTTGATCTGTTTCATTTTTTTTTAATAACATTTTTTCTAATATTTTGCATTTTTCTTGTGCTAAATTTATTTCTAATAATTGGATTTTGTTTTTTAATTCATTATTTTCGTGTTTTAATGCGAAATTTTCATTTTTTAATCCATCATTTTCATTTGTTATTTGCGTTAATTTTTGTTCAAAATCTTTGTATTTTTCTATTGATGTTTTATTTTTGTTTTCTAAAGTTAAAATATATTGTTTTATTAATATATCACGGTCAATATTTTTTTTAGCTGTTTTTAGTGTATTTATTGTTGCCTTAAAATTTGTAACTTTATTTGTATGCTTTAATGTTTCATTATGTCTTTGAAATTTATAATTGTCTGATACTACGTAATCACAAAATATACAATAATTATCCATATGTAATATTATATATATTACACTGACCATAATGATACTTAATTACTTTTTATGTATACTCTGTCCATAATGTTTCTTGATTACTTTTATATAAAAATAATATTATATTATTATGTTATTTATAATTAATACTATATGATAATATATACAAAAATATAGCAAAAAGTAAGCAAACTTAATTATAAATAATATATAAACGTAATCTTATTTTTACTACACTGTCCATAACATTATTTAATCACTTTTTATATAAAAACAACATCATATTATTATATTGTTTGTAATTAATAATACATAATAATATATACAAAAATATAGCAAAAAGTAAGTAAAATTAATTATAAATGATATATAAATGTAATTTTGTTTTTGTATAAAAAGTAATTGAGCAACATTATAGACTGTGTATATCGTAAAAAAATTTGGGAACGCACAAAAAACCGCTCATTTTAAAAATATAAACAAAATTTTTTTTAAATGAAATAATAATAAAAAACAATAAACATAAATCAATCATATATTTAAATGGCGATACTTTAGCTAATTTATCTGTTTTATTCCATATACAGTATTTTTATTATAATTAAATGACAACATTTTGTCAGTAATTGTTTATAAAGTTTTATTAATATTTTTTAAATATATACGCTGTCCATGATCTTGCTTAACTACTTTTTTTTTTAATTTAATTATGCGTCCTTATTTGATAAAATTGTAGAAAATATTAAATCTTCTGATTCATATATATATATAGTCCCCTTAAAATTATGGTCAAAAAAGAAAGAATAAAAAAGCGAAACAAACAAAATAATAAGAAGGATAATAAAAATAAGGAAAAAGAAAAACAAAAAAGAAAAATGCAATATGAA
>Ga0208826_1000383_pt1 | contig 47659 bp, 33 predicted proteins | sample AD_UKC115_MetaG_FD_184451 | JGI IMG/M metagenome (GOLD analysis project Ga0208826, IMG submission 184451) | Active sludge microbial communities of municipal wastewater-treating anaerobic digesters from Hong Kong - AD_UKC115_MetaG (SPAdes)... | ecosystem: Engineered > Bioreactor > Anaerobic >... | reverse complement strand
ATTCCGCCCTACGATGAAACGGAGGGATGGATCACACACCCGCAACAAGTGGTCAATAACATGGTTGTGGGAGAATACGTGGTCAATGAAGTTGCCGATTTTGACGTGACTCTCAAACTTACTGACCGCGAAGAATTGATTGAGGTTGCAGCCAGCGCTCCCGCCGTTGAGGCAAACGGATTGCGCAGCTATCACTTGGAGTTAGCGCGCGGCTTTGCATTCTCGATTAGCGATAGCTACTTCGAGCACGAAATCGAGCAGGATGGCGTGCGTATTCACTCTTACCTCTTCATGGAAGCTCAAGACGCTGGCAAGGCTGTGACCGAAATTGCTGCCCAGACACTCAAGCTGTTTGGGGAGCTTTACTACCCTTATCCACGGGAAATGCTTTCCATTGTTGCCGCGGATTTCCTGCACAATATGGAAATGGATGGGATGGTGATGATCAGCTATGGGGTGTTCGATTTCTATAATGACACGCCCAAGACTAACCTGACCATGCTCATGCCCCACGAGCTTTCACATCAGTGGTTTTACAGCCTGGTAGGCAATGACCAAGCCAAGGAGCCTTGGTTAGATGAAGCTTTAGCTACTTATCATGAAGTGTTGTACTACCAACGCTATCATCCTGACCTTGTTCAGTGGTGGTGGGATAACCGTGTCAGCGGCTTTGCACCACAAGGCGCAGTAAACAGTGATATCTATATCGCAGGCGGCTATGAGGCTTATCGCAATGCAGTTTACTTGCGTGGCGCCATGTTCCTGCAAGAAATCCGCGATGCTGTGGGTGATGAAGCTTTCTTCGCCGCGCTCAAGGATTACGCCCTCAGTAATACCTACAAAATCGCCACGTCTGACGACTTTTTTGACTCATTGGCGAAATACAGCGCAGTAGACTTATCCCCGATTCTGGCGAGATATTTTTCCGATTAGGCTAATTTTTGAAACTGACATACAATCCATGCCAACATCACGCCATTAATGCTTTATGGGTCAGCTTGACAGATTCTGGAGAGGCGATTAAGATGCGATTTTGGAGTAGCTATGAACAAATCTCATAATAACAACTCAGAGGAACTTCTGGAGAAAAATCCCGCAGAAAACGCCTCAGAATTACCCACTTCACAAGAACAAACTAAAACGTGGTACAGCCAGCCAGCTGGATTAGTTTCGCTGTTTCTAATCGTCGCTGCGTTGATCCTCCTGGCGCTGTGGCTCAGCAAAGATACTGGCAAAGCTAACCCCGTATCAACCACTGATGCCTCCATGCTCGGGCAGCCCGTCGTTCTTCTTAAAACTAAAGACCTGACGCCTACACCAACGCTCGCCCCAACCGCTACACTTGCCCCTACCCCAACCGTTGAACCTCGCACAGAGGTCATTACCTATACTATTCAACAAGGGGACACCATCTTCAGTATTGCTGATAAGTTTGATTTAGCCCCAGATACTATTCTTTGGGGGAACTGGTACGAGCTCGGTAACGATCTCTCGCTTTACTTCCCAGGCCAAACTATCTATATCTTGCCAGTAGATGGCGTTTATCACGTCTGGCAGCAGGGCGAGGGGCTGAATGGCGTCTCCGAGTTTTATGGTGTTACACCGGATGATATTATTGACTTCCCTGCCAACCACCTCGATCGCGCCACTATCGGCAACCTGAGCTCCCCAAATATCACACCGGGCACCAGGCTGGTTGTGCCTGGCGGCACGCGTCCAGAAACGCTTTCCCCGGATAGTCTGCTGACTTATGCAGCCAGCCGCCTGATCCGTGAGCTCCCTTTAGGGACACCGGAATCCTTCCCCGCGCCGCGCAAGCAAATTATCGCCTACGAGGTGCAGCAGCAGGATACGCTGTTTTCGATCGCGGAAAAATTCGGCTTGGAACCGGAGACTATCCTATGGGCAAACCGCTATCTGATTGGCGATACCCCCGATGGTATCTATCCTGGGCAGAAGCTGTTTATTTTGCCAAGCGATGGCGTTTTGCATGGCTGGAGCGCTGGTGAAAACTTAGATAGAGTGGCAGAATTTTATGACGTTAGCCGGGACGTAATCTTGGATGAGCCTCTCAATGCCCTGGATGTGACCCAGTTTGCCGACCTGAGCCATCCCGATATTAAACCTGGTACGATGCTCTATGTTCCTGGCGGCACGCGCCCGCCAGCTATCTGGGTAACCTACGTGAGTGCTGATGAGGATGGCGTGGGTACTCATCCAAACGTCTCTTACTTAGGCAGCTTTGCCTGCAACAGCACAGCAACAGCCTATGGAACCGGTGCTTGGCAGTTCCCCACCACTGAACATTGGATCTCAGGTTATGAATTTACACCACCGACCCATAACGGTTTGGACTATGCAGGTCGCTTAGGCAATGAGCTCTACGCCGCAGATACCGGTGTGATTATATATGCCGGCTGGTCCAACCGCGGCTATGGCAATACCATCGTCATTGACCACGGAAATGGATACTTATCGCTTTATGCGCACATTATGGATGGCGGTATAGCAGTGAGTTGTGGTCAAGTAATCTATTTAGGACAGTTGATTGGATATATGGGCTCTACAGGTAATTCCAGCGGTCCACATCTGCACTTTGAGATCCGCTACAATGGCTCCGCCATCAACCCCCACGATTTTGGGCTTTAGTAGCACCCTTATAAGCCGGTGAGCAGGGCGTTCGCCGGCTTTTTTTCACTTCCGCGTAATCATGCTAAAGGATGCAGAACGCGTGCTGGCAATCACTTCTTCCGAGCCGCGCACTAACTTGCCTTGATAAGCAGCGCTGCCTTCAATCGGCGTCCAACCTTCCAAGTTGAAGGGGATCACCCCAACCGCTGAGATCCATTCGCCGTTGTATTTCCGTGCAATGTGCACATGTGTGCCAGTCGCAGTTCCGCCCTCACAGCTGGGGCGCCCAATCGGATCTCCTTGCTGAACTACTGTTCCCACTGCAATACGATCTTTGGCTGCAATGTGCAGATAAAACACAACCCAACCCGTGCGCTCATCCCCGTCACCGTCTAAATCGAGAACCACAATGCCATCCCCAACGCGGGCAATTACCCCATCAGATACAGCTAGAGCAAACTCACTTGTCTCCCCACAGCCTTGTGTAACCATCGGAGGGGCAAAATCAATCGCTGCCCACGGGCGTAAGCTGCCCCATGCTGTATGTGGTCCTCCGGTTAGAGACCAGGTCTGCCCTTGTTTAAAAGGCAGGATAAACTCCGGTTGAACTAAGCTGCCAGGCAAAACGGTCGTATTGCCAGCCCAAGGGTCACCAAAGAGCGTCTGATAAGTTTTCGCTACTCCATCAGGACCAATAGCCCGCTTATAGTCTTCGCCATCCAAAAAAGAGGCAAAATAAACCTGCAGCGCTACTGTTCCTGCGTTTTGCCAGGGGTCAATGTTCTCAATTTCACCGTTGAGGTGTTCTATGGTGATTATTTCACCTTGCCGGTAGCGATAGTAAGCATCGTTGAGCAGGTCGGCAGTATGCGAAAGTTGGCGGTAAACGCCGGTATAAGTTCTTTCTGGCATGAGAATATTTATCTCAAGGCTTGGGTCTCGCTCTGGGTTAGTAAGCGCTTTTGCCCGATATTCAAGCAATGCCAAAAGCAACCGTGGGTTGACGCTGTAATTTTCGGCGATCAACGTGAGCAATCCAGCTGCATCTTGATTGACATTCTGCAGATAGTATCGGTAATTCTTGAACCAACCCGTTGTGGAATCGAGGAACGCTCGCAAGTCGAAGCCAATCAAATCAGGACCGTAAACAAAAGCCGAATCCGGGATAATCTGAAAACTCGTTCCCCAGAGCGCACGGTAATAAATTGGGATTTTCATGGGGAAACCAGGCGGCATGGTGGTAGCCGATTCCGGGATTTCTGGGTTGGCTTGCCGAATTTCTTCGATTGTCGTATTAAAACGCACGGCAAGTAGCGGCAACGTATCGCCACTCTGAGCGATATAGTCCACAAGTGTCCCCGGTGGGTAAACTGGGCGTGTTGGGAAAGGTGTAGAAGTCGGCAACATCGGAGTTTCGGTTTGCTGCGCTTCTGGGATTATATAAGTAGGGCGCGGACTGCTGCAAGCGCTCACCATAAGCATAACGGTTAGCGCCGCCCACAGCCAAGCATAAGTTTTACGTCTTGCCAGGGTCATTTTACATCGATTAATTCCAGATGGCATTGAATATACCACAAGTTTGGAATGGTCTATTTTCCCTGCCAAATGTGCGAAGCTGTTGCACCCACTAAGCTAGATTTGACTACTTGCTCCCCTTTAACTAACCAGCCTAAATAGGGTTGAGAATCTGCTTTGGCAATCCACCCGCCCAGGTTGAAAGCTAAAGGCCCATCCGCTGGAATCCATTCCCCGTTATACTTTCGCGCAATGTGCGTATGCGTCCCGGTCGATGTGCCACCCTCGCAAGAAGGATGCCCGATACGGTTACCAGTTTCCACCCAAGTGCCCACTGGAACGCGCCCCTCTGTTGCAATATGCATGTAGAGGATATTCCAACCCGTGCGCTCATCTCCATCGCCATCTATATCTACTACCACTGCCCCATTTCCGGAGCGCACTACCAAGCCTGGCGATGCCGCTACCACCCAAGCAAATGTCGGCCGGCAGCCAGGTGCATCCATGGGTGGTGCAAAGTCCAATGCTGCACGTACTTGTACCGCTCCCCAAGCTGCATGCGGACCACTCGTGAAGGACCAAATCACGCCGGGCTCGAAGGGCAGAGCAAGTGCAGGCTGGACCAACTGAGGGGTGAACAACGAAGCATATTGCTGGGCAATCAACCAAGGATTTCCAAACATCGCTTCGTAAGTGGCAAACAAACTTTCATCAGAGTAAAGCGCAGTATTCCAAGAGTTGAAGTTTTGGACTCGAGAAAAGAAATACATCCATGCGACTGTGCCGCAGTTAAGCTCAGGTGCCAGCCGCAAGCGGGTGCCATCGGGGAAGCTCAGTGCCAAGAGTGTTCCTTCGCGCCAACCATAGTAGCCGGTGCCTAAAGCACCAGCAGCCAAAATCAGCTGCTTATAGAGGCTATCTTGCCCGCTTAACACCAAACCCATAGGATATTCTTCGAGCAAATATGATGTTGGCTGACCGTAAACCCAGCCGCTTTGATACTCAAGCAAGGCAAGCAGCAAGCGCGGATGAATGGAATATTCCTGAGCTACCACCTGCACAATTTCAGATCCGGTTAAATAACCATGTCCGCTAACGCTTTCATAGTAAGTCGCTAACTTACCGCCAGCCTGTTGGATAAATCCCGCGAGGTCAAAATTAATCGCAGAGGGTGAGTTGATTACTTCCGAATCAGGGAAGAGCCTTAGATTAGAGCTTACATCGGTGAGTAGGGAAGGGATTAAGAGCAACTGACCTTCGGGTAAGAAGCCTGCAATTGGCAGAGGATCCGGCGAGGTAATTTCATTCACCGAAACACCAAAGCGCAGCGCAAGAACATCCAGGCTATCTCCACTCTGGGCATAGTAGAGTATCGGCGCATTTTGGCTGGCAGATACCAAAGCAGCTTGATTCTCAATTGGCTGAGGTTGTGGGGTTTCTGGAACTGCTGTTTCCTGGGTTGCAGTCGGGTTTTCTAGCTCGGCGGTTGCCTCTGTTGGCGCAGGTGAGGTGCTTTCTTCTGGGTGGAATGCAACAGCGAAAGGTGCAGCCTGGCCTTCTGCTGCTACGCTTTGCGGCGCTTCGATGGGATACACCAACAGAGCCCCAGCCAGCAGCGCTAACATCATTGCTGCTAGCAATAAATTACGCGTATGCCGGCGGCGTCTGGTTGCCAGCCGGCGGGAACACCGAGCGTTATGGCTCTCAGCGCGCGATCTCGTTGAGATCGGCACGGCCATTGAAGGCTTCAACTGTCTGTCCATCGTTTGTCAAATATCCGTCGTATTCAATTCCAGTACTGGAAGAAACCCATCCGCTCAACACAAATGGAATCTCCCCATGTGCAGCAATCCACACACCGTTATAGCGCCGCGCCAGATGCAAATGCGTGCCTGTGGTGTACCCACCCTCACAGGAGGGATATCCAATGGGGTCATCGCGATGCAAATAGGTTCCAACTTGGATGTCGTCATTCTTATCCAAATGTAAGTAAAGTAGCGACCAGCCGGTCTGCTCGATGCCGTCCCCATCTAAGTCCTGTACGAGCACGCCATCGCCTAACCGGACCACCTGTCCATCGGTAGCAGCAACAACCACACTTTGGCTCTCGTAACAACCATATTCTTCACCAGCAGGGGCAAAGTCAATCCCCGCCCAAGCCGATCCCGTTCCCCAGCCTGCATGCGGACCGCCAGTAAAGTACCAAATTTCCCCTGGTTTGAATGGCAGAACAAGTTCCGGTTGGACCAGGTTCTCAGGAATAAGCGGCTCGATGGCAAACGCAAACGGGAAACCAAATAGACGTAAGTAGGTGGCATACAGTCCATTTTCAGAAACGGCTTGCTTCCAGTCCTCTTTGCCCAGTAGCAGCCCAAGCATGTATTGCACGCCGGCTGTCCCACCATTGATGGTGGGGGCAATGCGCAGCACCGTTCCATCCGCTAGCGTCCAGACTGCCACTTCGGCCTGGCTCCAAAGCGTGTATCCACGGGTCATTTCGTTAGCAGCCCAACTGAGCTGCTTATATAGACCCTTACGGTTGGCATCCTGCAATCCCAATGGGTAATCTTCTTTAATGTTGGCCCGTCCGGCTCCCGTCAACCACCCGCTGCGGTCTTCTAATACCACCAGCAGCAAGCGCGGATTGACCGAGAAATCCTCCGCTACTTTTTGCACAATTTGCGCACCCGAAAGCTTGGTGCCATCTTCCAACTCCTCGCTGTAGCTGGCGAGCTTGCCGCCAAACTGAGTCACAATCGCTTGGGTGTCAAAGCCTACCGCTGAAGGAGAGTAGAAAAGCTCGGCATCCGGGATGATCTTGAAATCTGGAGCAAGCTCATTGGCGCTCGCTGGCGGGATGAGCAGCTTTTGCTCCGGTTCAATCAGATTCGGATCAGTTATTTCGGGGTTGGCTTGCAAAATTTGCGCCACGGAAACCTGATGCTTGAGCGCGATCCTGGCAAGTGAATCCCCCTCTTGGACGGTATACTCTGTTTCTTGCGAGCGTAGCGTGGGCAGTGCCGCCGGCAGATTAGGCGTGGGTGTTGGTCCGGTTGGCGCCGGTGTAAGCGTAGCTGCAGGCGTTAGGCTAAGCAGCGTTTGCGTGAACGTGGCGCCACCCGTTGGTAAAGTTACCGTTGCAGAACTTTGCGGCACCTTCCAGGGGTCGTAATTGGGCATAGGCTGGTAGCAGCCAGCCAGGCTAAGGACGACCAGGCATCCGATTAAAAGTAGCCATTGACTTTGAAGCCGGATTGGTATGGGAAGTGCTCGCTTGAAAGTAGTGAGATGCAGTTTCATCAGGAATAATGCTGCAACTTCTGTGCCAAAGACCTAAAGCCCATAAGTTGCAGCATTATTATAAACTATGGAATTAATAATTCGGGCTACCTTAAAAGATATTCCCTAATAGATCAGTTATTCCCCTAAAAAGAGCTCTTTCCAGATCTCAAGGTTAGAAAGGGGTTTGTCTTCTACGCGTGGTACTGGGGTTGGCGTGGGAGTTGGCTTGGAGGGCAGCAGGATAATGATAGGGATATCTCCTTCCTTGATGAGCTTGGCATCTTCACGTGCCCATTGTTCTACAGCCTTCTCAGAAGTGGCGTAAGCAATTTGTGCCTCCAAGTAGACCTTAGTCTGCTCCAGCTCAGCCATCCGTGTGGTCATCGCCTCGGCTTGCTGCTCCAGCTCCAATGCGCGCACCATGCGGTTGTTGAAGTCCATCATGAGGAGGATAAGCACAATGATCACCGCCACGAGGATCAGGCGGCGGTCATTCCAATGAAATTGCTTAAGTTTTTCCCACGGTGATTGCATATTCTTACTCTGTGCAAGAATTATACCAATGCATCCTAATGCTGGTTAAATTGAAAACGCAGCCCATTGACTGCGTTTGTGCCGAAGGAGAGATTTGAACTCTCACGGGCGCTATGCCCACTACGCCCTGAACGTAGCGCGTCTGCCTATTCCGCCACTTCGGCTTACAACTTCATTTTACCTAAATCTTAAGGTTTGTCAATTATTTTCTCGAGCACAATTAGAAGGCAGTCCCACAATTCACCAATGAACGAGCGGACCTCAAAACCTCCGTTGCCCACCTTATTCGGTTATAATTCCACATCTATGGACATCAAAGAACTTACGGAACGAATGCAAGCTTTAGTAGCTGCCAAAGGTTGGGGTCAGCCCGCCTCCCCCAAGCCGCAGACACCACGCAACTTAGCCATTTCACTGTTGCTGGAGGCGAGCGAAGTGTTGGAACTGTTCCAGTGGCAGGATCAGCCTGCTGAACAAGCTGCCCTGGCAGGCGAGCTTGCTGATACCCTTCTTTACCTGTTACAGCTTGCCAATGTCTCAAACATTGACTTAGAGCAAGCCGTGCTTTCAAAAATCGCCCAAAACCACCAACGGCAGTGGCCAGAGCACCAGTCCAGGGAGGCTCGGTCATGATCGTGGCGGTTTATGGCTCCGCTGCCCCGGCGCCAGGAACTTCGCTTTACCAAGGCGCGCTAGAGCTCGGCAGGCTTCTTGCCCAAGCTGGGCACACCGTCATGACCGGGGGTTACTGCGGCACAATGGAAGCTGTTTCTAGGGGTGCAGCAGAAGCTGGAGGCGCGACCATAGGCGTCACCTGTGCCGAGATCGAGCAGTACCGCCCTGGTGGAGCTAACCCCTGGGTGCAACAGGAGATCCGTACGCAGACATTACCACAGCGCTTAGAGGTGCTCACACGTCAGCCAGATGCGATGATGGCGCTGCCTGGCGGTATTGGCACGCTTTGCGAAATTAGCTTAGCGCTCAACCTGATGGTCATTACCCCACGTGCTTCGAAACCTTTCATTCTAATCGGCAACGGTTGGGAAAAAGTCTTCCGCGAATTCTTCACACTCAATCACGAGATGATTAACGACTTGGATCAAGCGCGGCTGCAGTTTGCCCAAGACCCTGTCGAAGCGGTTGCTTGCCTGCAAAAATCTCTACCTTAGGAAATTATTATGGATAAAAAGTTACCAACCCGTCAAGAAAATTTTTCTGAATGGTATAACCAGGTGGTGCTGCGCGCCGAGCTGGCGGATTATGCTCCTGTGCGCGGCTGTATGGTCGTGCGCCCTTATGGCTGGACTATCTGGGAGAACATCCAGAAGGCGCTCGATGAGCGCTTTAAGGCTACCGGTCATGTAAATGCAGCTTTTCCTTTATTGATCCCTCAATCTTTTATGTCCAAAGAAGCTGAGCATGTGCAAGGCTTTTCGCCTGAGCTGGCTGTAGTAACCCATGGCGGCGGCGAGGAGCTGGAGGAACCGCTGGTAGTCCGCCCCACTTCCGAGACCATTATCGGCACGATGTATGCCAAATGGATTCAGTCTTATCGCGATTTGCCCGTGCTGATCAATCAGTGGGCGAACGTGGTGCGCTGGGAGATGCGCACCAAGCTCTTCCTGCGCACGCTTGAGTTTTATTGGCAAGAAGGCCACACCGCCCATGCCACCGAGCAGGAAGCCATTGAAGAAACCGAGCGCATGTTGGGCATTTACGCAGAATTTGCACGCAACATGGCTGCCGTACCTGTCATCCCCGGCCAAAAAAGCGAATCGGAGAAGTTTGCCGGCGCAGTTAATACCTATTCCATCGAGGCTATGATGGGCGATACTAAAGCCTTGCAATCCGGGACCTCACACTTCTTGGGGCAAAACTTCGCCAAAGCTTTCGATATCAAGTTCTTAGATGAAAACAACCAGCTGCAATATTGCTGGACCACTTCCTGGGGGCTCTCCACCCGCTTTATCGGCGCTATCATCATGACGCATGGCGATGACCAAGGCTTAATTCTACCGCCCCGTCTTGCCCCTATTCAGGTCGTCATTGTGCCGATTTATCGCTCCGATGAAGAAAAATCCCAGGTGATGGAAGCTGTGCAGAAAGCTGCAGAGCAATTAGCAAAATTCAGCGTCAAGATTGACACACGCGAAGAGGTCACCCCAGGCTTTAAATTCAACGATTGGGAGCTGAAGGGCGTACCCGTGCGTATGGAAATTGGGCCCAGAGATGTGCAGAAGAACAGCGTGGCGGTAAGCCGCAGGGATATCCCCGGAAAAGCTGGCAAAAGCTTCTTGCCCATGGAAAACTTGGACCAATCCGTTGGGGAGCTCTTGGATGCAATCCATAATAATATGCTTGCTCGGGCAACTCAATTCCGCGACAGCCACATCTTCGAAGCAAAGGATTACGACAGCTTCAAGCAGATTGTTGCCGACCAAGGTTGGGCAGTCGGCTGGTGGAGCGATGACAGAGAAAACGAAGCGCGCATCAAAGAAGAAACTAAGGCAACGCTGCGCATTTATGCCGATGAGCCTGATATAGGCGAAGGCGTTTGCTTCTATAGCGGCAAAAGGACACGTAAACGCGCTTATTTTGCGCGTTCCTACTAAGCTTGCTTGCGAGGTAATTCCAGCTAGTTAGATACGATGGTAGCTATCGATCTTACCAAGTTAGAGCAGCAAATTGGGTTTCTGCGAGAAAGCTACGCAGAGCCAGAACGCTTCTCCAAAGCTCTTCATGCGTTGTTAGGCTTTTATCAGCGTTATTCTTACCGTCCGCACCGGCGAGCGATGCCCAAGACCTTCCTGCGTTCATACAACATACCGCAGCAAGTGCTCCCCCAGATCGAAATCGGCTTGCGTAAAACAGCTCAAGCGCATCCTGAAGAGACCTTGACCTTGGCACAAACACTTTGGCAAGACCCTTATTTTGAACCGCGAGCGTTAGCTGCTTACTTGCTCGGTCAGCTGCCGACGCAATACGCCGATAAGCTGAGCGCCCTGTTACGCACCTGGCTTACGCAGCCAGTTGACCGTGGTGTGCTCGAGACGCTCCTTACCAAAGCAATTACCCCTTTACAGCAAGCCAGCCAATGGAAACCTTTCGTCCTCGAGCTGCTAACCAGCCCAGAAGACCATCTGCGTAATTACGGATTAGCCGCTTTGGCGCATACCCTCGACCAATTTTCGTTAGAAGAATTGCCTGGGCTGCTGAACGAAATAAAACCTCTGATTGAATCCGCAGACGACAAATTTACAGCTAACTTAACTAAAGTGGTTGAAAACTTAGCCCGGCGTTCTCCGCAAGAAACTGTCTACATCCTCAAGCTCATATTGATCGAGACCCCTGATAGTGCTATCGAACAGAGGATACGTTCTTATGTGCCGTTCTTTCCGGAGGAGAGCGCGCAAAGCCTGGCAGAGGCGATTAAAAAGCACGCCCGGTTACGTGAGCTTGAATCCCAAGCAGTATCACCTCCCTCAGAGGATGAAACGTCTACTCAAAAGAACTAAGGCTCTAAAAACTGCCCGAGCAAGCCCGGGCAGTTTTTACGCTTAACGCTAACTTTAAAACAAGTGAAACACCGCAATGATGGGTGCAAAGAGCGATGAAACCAAAGACATAACCGTAATGAGCGTGTTGATCGAGGGACCTGCTGTATCCTTGAATGGGTCACCAACGGTATCGCCCACCACAGCAGCTTTATGCGCCTCGGAGCCTGGTCCGCCAAATTTGCCAGATTCAATGTACTTTTTCGCGTTATCCCAAAGCCCGCCGGCGTTTGCCATAAATAGCGCAAATATTACGCCAGTAAAGATTGCCCCGCCCAAGAAACCGCCCAGAGCATCCGGTCCAAGCACAAAGCCCACCAGCAGCGGCAAACCGACTGCTAAGAAAGTCGGCAAAACCAATGAGGAAAGTGCACCTTGGGCGGCTAAACCTACACAGCGATCGTAATCTGGCATTTCGGTTCCCGCCAAAATTCCCGGTTTTTCGCGGAATTGCCGGCGGATCTCTTCGATCATATCGAAGGCGTTATGAGTTACTGAGAGCATCAGCAGCGCGCTGAAAATTGGCGGGGCAGTGGCACCCAGTAGCACACCTGCAACCACCAGCGGTTCCCGCAAACTAATCGTGATTGCCATGCCATTAGCCTCCACTACCTCAGCATAAGCCGCGAACAGAGCCAGCACGGTCAATGCTGCCGCACTAATAGAGAAGCCTTTGGTGATTGCTTTAGCTGTGTTGCCAGCCGAATCGAGCACATCCGCCCGGGCAATAACTTCGTGGTCCATCCCAGCCATTTCGGCGATGCCGCGAGCGTTATCCACAATCGGGCCATAGGCATCTGCCGAAACAATCATGCCGCTGATGGCAAGCATCCCCACTGCCGCCACGCCAATCCCATAGACGCCTGGCAATCCGCTGGCTTGGGTGACGTTGAAGGAAATTAGCGTGGCAATAACCACGCCCAAAATGGAGGGTAAGATAGAAATTAAGCCATAACTGAAGCCCGTAATAATCGTAATGGCTGAACCAGAAGTGGATTCTTTAGCGGTTTGTTGCACGGGCTTGTGTTGGTCGTTGGTAAAATAATCGGAGGTAAACCCGATGAGCACCCCTGCCACGATGCCGACAAACGCTGACCAAAAGATTGCCATATTGACATGCCCCAAGAATACTAAAACAAGCAGCATAGCAATGTAAATGATACAGGTAATTATGGTGCCCCGGTTGAGCGCCGCGCCCGGCTTTCCACCTTCGCGCACACGCACAAATTGAATACCTAAAAGTGAAGCAAACACACCCAACGTGCACAGGATAAGCGGGATTACGGTGTATTGGTACTGCAGCGTTTCTGCAAAAGAAGCCCCTAAAAGCATTACAGCCACGGTGCTAGCTACGTAACTATCAAAAATATCGGCACCCATGCCAGCCACATCACCAACATTGTCGCCTACGTTATCTGCGACCACTGCCGGGTTGCGGGGGTCATCCTCAGGGATGCCAATTTCGACCTTGCCGACCAGGTCAGCCGCAATATCGGCGGTTTTAGTGTAAATCCCGCCGCCGGCTTTAGCTAACAAAGCCAAAGTTGAAGCACCAAAGCTGAAGCCTAAAACAGCATGTGCCTGCCCAGTCACCAAGAAGATCACGCTCATGCCAATCACAGCTAAGCCAACCATAGCTAAACCCAGCACCGAGCCGGCATAAAAAGAAATTCTAAAGGCGCTTTCCAAGCTTTGCTCCGCTGCAGTAGCCGTACGTACATTGGCTTCCACTGCCACACGCATACCCATATAGCCAGCCACAGCTGAGCAGAGTGCCCCAACCACAAAAGAAATTGCCATTTGTATGCCGTTTTTCGGATCAACGACGATGCCTGTCGTACCGATGTTTTCGAAATTAAAGCTAAAAATCAGAGCAATGATGACGCCGATAATCACAGCAAGAATAGCCAGGGCTGTATACAAGCGCCGCAGGTATGTATTCGCGCCACTTCTGATCCACGAGGAAACTTCCTGCGCTTTCTCACTTCCTTTATTTTGACGCATCACCCAGAAGTAAAGATATATCGCAACGCCTATCGATATCACCCCGCCAACAATTCCAATGTAAATCCAAGTTGTGTAATTCATAAGATATCAGACTCCTCTGTTCTATAAATTCAGTGAGATGTTTACTACATGCTGGCAGACCGGAACCAGCGATAATTTTCGGTGCGGAGAGTTTCTGCAGAAGGCATCGGGTAGTAGCGCAGTTTTTCTGCATTCCCGACAAAAAAGCCATTCTTGACGCAGCGGTAAGGTACCACTGGCGAATGCGTGCGGTCGACCATCTTAGTGGAAACGAATTTCGTCTTCACATCTGAGAGGCACTGCCTCAAATGGTCGATATTAGAATAAGGCAGGTTTTCAACCAAGCCCATTTCAGGGTCATTGGCTAATTCTCCTAATTGCAATTCGACAAAAGTAATCGCTGGTACGGTAATCAATGAGGTTGGGGTTTTGACGATAAGTTCATAAAAAGATACAGGATCCAGCCGGCTGACCACCAAGGGTGAAACGGGAACAATTTCCTGATAAAGGTGTAAGCCCTCCTCTGCTGGCGGCAACTGATCGGAAGATTTCAGCCCAAGCGTTCTGCCATCCTGCGTGGTAAGGTAGAGATCCATCAGCGCATCAATGTCAACATGTTCGAGTACACGGTAGACCGAAACATAGATAGAAGCTTTGGGGGAACCGTCTTCGTGAGGAACGCAGCGCTTTAGTGCCTCATCGATCCGAAAATACGGATGCCTAAAAGTTGGATCGACCTCAAAAAAAATTGCCTGCCCGCGGGACTTCTTAGCTGAACCCACAGCATAGTAAGTGCCAAATTCTTCGGGGTCGAGCATTGAGACGATTAACGCTTCGGGGAGTAATGAGAGATAGAAATGCGTGGTCATGCTTTCTCCTTCTTATGATGTAAATTGTGTCTCGCAGATAACCAAGCCAATCTGTTCGCCCTATTGTAACGCTAAACATGGGATTTGAACCAAATAAAAGCTCAATTTAAGCATACAGCCCGAGGTTTTCGGGCTGTGATTAACTTTTTTGAAGGGTCTAAGGAGTCTAATGAGTCATCAAGTACTGAATGACCTGTTCTTTTTCCTCAGGGGTAAAGGTGACACCATGATGATCGGAAAGCAATTCATTCCATTCTTCATAGGTTTTATCAAAGGAAAGCACCCACTCGAGGGTATGATGCCCATCTAACTTTTCCTCTAGAAGAGCTTCGATTTCTGCATCACTCATCTGTGTGGCACCCTCCGCTGGATAAGTGCTAGGGGCATCGCTCGCAACCGTTCCAACGGGATAGGTAGAGTCAACGCCATCAATCGGATACGTCCCGGCAGATTCTGTCCCCTGACCGATCGAAACCGCTGGGATGTTAATCGCAGTTGTAGAGGTTTCCGTCTCAGCTCCACAGGCACTCAGCAGCATTGCCACTGCTAAGAGGATTACAAAACTAAGGTTAAATTGTCTTTTCATCGTGCTCGCTTCCTTTCAATTATGTAGGCTTTCTTAATTGTGCTTTAGTTTGCGTCAATCATACCTCAGTCAGGTTTTCAGAGTTTTTTTTGTATATCAACGGAATTGCTGCCACTCCACTAAAATAATTCGCAGTAATTGATTGAGAGGTCTCCTCTTCCGAGAGATTCATTTTAGCCCAAAAGTTTGGGTGCACTGCTTGCATTCTTTCCGCCATGCCACGGGCTGCCCGCCGCATGGAGAAATGTGCATTAGAGCTGCAGCGTAAGCGTGCTAAATGGAATAACTCGCGCATATTCAGCCGGCAGAGTACCCTACGGTTGAATGCATTGGGCACCAGATAGGCTGCGACTGCGGGGTTCCAAGCAGCAAATTCCTCATAAGCCGCAGCTGCTAAGTTCATAGCTTGGCGGTAGGGCTGCTCAAAACCTGCTTCACTGATCGCTTTGGGGATAGCATATCCCAAACGGGTGGAGAGATGCTGCGCAGTTTGCGTCATCATGCGATGGCGCTTGAGCTCAAAATAGGCGCCCTGGTCAAGGACTAGATCAAAATCATAAGTGGCGTATTCCAGCTCGCGCAAGGGCACATCATAAGGTCCCATTTCTGCAAAGATTTCGTTCACCAGCCTGCTTTTTTCAGCTTCTGTCATGCGCCGCACCTGATCCAAGCAATCAACATAGCTTTGACTGCCAAAACGGTAAAGCACCGCCGCCAACACTTGTTCTTCGCCCTCCGGTTCCACCTTTAGCAGCCGGCACCAAGCCTCAGAGGAGTTAATTACTGCGGGTGTTTCTTTAGTGCTTAATCGTTCTCGAATAGACATTAATGAAGGGATTGGGTTAGCATACTTCACCAGCGTGGGTACTTCCTGCATCGCTACGGCTTTGACTTCTGCGCCAATCTCACGCACCTCTTGCAGCTCTGAGCTAAGCAGCTTGCGGATGGCATACTCTAACGCCCGCGCGTTAATGGTTACGCCCACATTTGCCAGCGAAGCAGCCGGCAGCAAGAAGCGGCACACATCTATCGCTTGGGTACGCGCACGGTTTAGCCAGGATTTTTCGCTTTCGTCTTCTTGACGAGGGGTGTTAGCTTGGCTCCAGCTGCGGATTAACTGCAGGGCTTCTGCGTATGTCTCAAAGAGCTTAGAAACAACTTCCCGATAGTGGCTTTCATAAGGGCTGCCTGCGATTTCGGGCGGCACCACGAAAGCCTCAGGATTCCACTCCTGATAACGTGTCGATTTCTCAGTATAGGAAGCTAAACGGTTAGATTCAATCGTTTCAATTGCTAATCGGGAGACATTTTCGAGCGCTAAGTGTAGAACGGCATGCTCTGCCACACTGGAATGCCCATAACCGACAATCCACTTTTCACTGAACTTGGCTGATTTTTCTGCATCAAGCTCGGCAGCAATCACATCAAAAGGCTCTGGTGAGCGTGAAGTCTTCGCAAAAGTAACGGCTATGGTTTCAGCGCTGAACTGACTGGGGCTGAGAGGGTAGATTCTGCGGGTAGGGTTCATCACTTAGCAGCCTCCTGGCAATTATTTTATCCTGCTCGATTTGGTCAATAAGCTCTTGCGCATTCGCAAATTTAATTTCCTCGCGGATAAAATGCGCAAACTCGACAGTTAACTCTTCATGATAAATATTACCAGTAAAATCCAGTAGCAGCGTTTCGATGTTAGGCTGCCCGCTTTCTTCAAAGGTGGGGCGCACACCCACACTAGTCACACCTTGATAGCGTTCGCCATTCCAGCGCACATAAGTAGCATAAACGCCATACTTCGGGAGAATCTTCTGTTCCAGTGCTAATTGGTTAGCTGTTGGGAAGCCAAGCTTTGAGCCAAGGCGTTTGCCTTCGATAACTTGGCTGCGCACAAAGTAAAGCCGCCCAAGCAGCCGCGCAGCTTGCTCCACATCGCCTCTCTCGAGCGCGGTACGGATGCGTGCAGAGGAGACTGGTTCCCCATCCAAGTTGAAAGGCGGGAATACTTCAAGCTGAATACCTCGCTCGGCACAAAGCTGCTGAATCACATCCAGGGTTCCACTACGGTTTTTACCCAAGGCAAAGTTTTCTCCTACCACCAAGCCTTCCAGGTTTATGTGGCTGGTCAGCATATCAAAAAATGCCTCTGCTGAAAGGTCGGCGGATGCTTGATTAAATGCAAGTGTGATAACTAAGTCTAACCCGGAATGCTTGAGCAGTTCTTGCTTTTCGCTTTTTGTGGTCAAGTAAAACGGACCATCAATTCCTTGAAAAAAGACACGTGGATGGGGCCAAAAAGTGAGCATGCCACTTTGAGCCCCTTGTGCCTGAGCTAAGGCTTTGAGGCGAGAGAGCAATGCCTGGTGCCCGAGATGCAGCCCATCAAAGTTACCGATGGTAATCCACATCGGCTCTGTGAGCTTTTCTGGTAAATCTTCATAAAATCTTGTCAAATCATCCTCTGTCAACACTCAAAAAAATAACCCCGCGTGCGCCAAGCCAGCTAAGGGTTATTCATTCTTCGAATGCTAATTTTACTGGAAAAAGACCTTGCGTGGCTGCCACTCATGTGCCTCGGGGTCATATTCTACCAATGCAACGAGTTCGCCTTCTTCGCTTACAGCTCTGGCGATCGTATCGGTTGGTACGTCTTCAACAGCCGGCACACGGTGACCATGCCGAACCTGATCGACCTGGTCTAAAGTCAGCTCAACAGTATACCAATCGCCCAGTGCTTCAGCAGCGGGGATGAGAAAACGGTACCAATCGCCATTGACAAAAGCTTCCTGCAAGCGGCGTAAGGACACCGCATCGCGTAAGCTAAAACGCCCATTTTTTGTACGGCGCAAGCCAACCAAGGTAGCACCACATCCCAATTTTTCGCCTAAGTCATGGATCAAGGAGCGCACATAGGTGCCAGATGAGCACTGAATATCAATAATGGCTTCTGGCGATTCCCAATCGAGTAACTCAATGCTATCTACGCGCACCTTGCGAGGTTCCATCTCCACCTCTTCCCCTCGGCGGGCGCGTTCATAAGCTTTTTCCCCATCGATTTTAATCGCTGAATATGCTGGCGGAATCTGGTCAACCTCTCCAATGAATGTTTTCAGGGTTTCTTCCAATTCTTCATAAGAGATGTTCACCGGAGAGCTCGTTAGTACACGTCCATCCATATCATAGGTATCCGTGGTCAAACCTAATCGCAATACAGCCTGATAGCGCTTTTCAGAGGCTGAGATAAATTCACTCAAGCGCACTGCTGGTCCAACCAAGACCACCAGAACACCTGAAGCCCGCGGATCAAGCGTACCGGTGTGCCCAGCCCTGCGAATATGGGTGCCATTGCGCACAATTTGAACAACATCGTGTGAGGTCATTCCCGTGGGTTTATCGATGACTAATACACCAGAGACATTACTCGCCAAATTTGCATTATCTAGCATGAAATCTTCTGACATAGGAACTCACTTTTCGAGAGATTTAATTTACCCTTCGATCTCTTAATAGTTTTTTTGTTTTTGTAAGGACTAACTCAACAACCTTATCTAAACTTCCAATGATATCTGCACCAGCTGCAGCAGCGTGACCCCCGCCTCCAAATTCAAACGCAACCTGCGAGACGTCTATGCCCTCTGCTGAACGCCAACTTACTTTCACTTTACCATCTGCCTGCTCGATAAATAATACCACGATGAGGAAATCAGCGGCTGAGCTAAGCAAGTTAATCAAATCTGCATCATCATTTTCCGGATAGGCAGCTTTAATTCTATCATCAAGCGTTAGGGTTGTCCAAAGCAATCCATCTTCGTAGCGGATATTGATTAGACCCTGCCCCCAATAACGCAACTCAGCAATCGACCGCGAAAGCAGAGTCTTCTGATAGATTGTCGGTAGGTCAGCACCTTTTTCCATGAGATCTGCGGCAATGCGCAGAGCGTTCGGGTTCATGTTGGTTGTGCGAAAGCCGATGGTATCTCCTAATATGCCGGTAAGCAGGCAGGCAGCTACCTCTTCATCGACTTCAAGCCCCCAAACAGGCAATTTCTCAGCTAAGATCGCAGCTGTTGCCACCGCTTGCGGTTCTACGTAGTTTAATCTGCCAAAGGCTAAATTGGTTTTATGGTGGTCAATAACTAAGTCTGGTGGATTTTGCCCTTGTAAAATCACACCGGTACGCTCCAGATCGCTGCAATCCACCACGATCAGCGTGTCAAATGACGCCTCAATCGTACGCTGGACTAGGTCAGACCCTGGCAAAAAGTTGTATTTCTCGGGCAGCCCGTCTTGCAGAACCATTTGGACTTTCTTGCCAGCATGCATTAGGGCTAACCCCATGCCCAGCAGCGATCCAATTGCATCCCCATCCGGGCGGATGTGCGAGACCACTACCACCGAGTGCGCTTGGCTGAGTAAAGCGCTAATCTGCTGATCCATTCGCCTCGCCTTCATCGCTTGGGTTTTCTGTGGTCTCCTCTTCCGCCTCGTGTTCTTCTCGCAGCAGCGCTAAAAGCGTGTCTATACGGTCTGCCCGCTCCGGGGTCATGTCCCAAAAGAAGTGCAGCTTTGGCATAATCCGTAAATCAATCTCATTGGCTAATTCGTATTTTAGGAAGCCTGACGCATGGTTCAAGGCTTCGAGAACCTCTTTTTCGCGCACGCGCCCCTGGGGAGCAGAAACATAGATATTAGCATAATCTAGCTCCCGATCTACTTTGACATCCGTAACGGAGACATCCGCTAACCGCGGATCTTCGATCTTGGTCAACAAGATCACTGAAAGAACCTCTTTAAAGCGGTCATTAATGCGTTTCATTCTTAAAGGTGAAGGCATCTTAACCTCTCATCGATAGTAGATGGCGTTAACCGCCAAATTGTTCCATCACAAAACATTCGATAACGTCGCCTATCTTAAAGTCGTTAAAATTCTTGATGGCTATCCCAAACTCCATGCCTGCGCGCACTTCCCGCACGTCGTCTTTTTCACGTTTCAGCGAAGCAACCTCGCCAGTATGAATGACCTGATCGTTTCGGATGACGCGCACAGAAGCATTCCTCCGAATTTCTCCCTCAATAACCCGGCATCCGGCAACCACATTGCTTTTAGAAATCTTAAAAGTGGCTAAGACTTCTGCTTTGCCAATGACTTTCTCGACCATTTCCGGCTCAAGCAAACCCTTAAGCGCTTTTTCCACATCCTCCAACAATCGATAGATGATGTTGTAAATGCGGATGGATACGCCTTCATTTTCTGCTAAGTGGCGTACATCTTGGTCAGCTTCTACATTGAAACCTAAGATAATTGCCTCCGAAGCGGCAGCTAACATTACGTCAGATTCCGTGACATTTCCGGTTTCAGCATGCAGCACATTGATGACCATGTCTTTTTCTTTTTTGCCGAGCTCTTCTAAAGAGTTGACAATGGGCTCCAAAGAACCATAGACATCCGCTTTTAGGATCAGGCGAAGCTCTTTAGTTTCGCCGGATTTGAAACGCGCAAACAGTTCCTCAAGCGTAGCACGCTTGGCGCTGCGCTTCGCTTCGCGTTGGGCAATGCGTTCGGCAACAATTTGGCGGGCTTCTTTCTCGTTGGAAACCACTTGGAAGAGATCCCCAGCCTCAGGTAGTTGATCTAAACCCATGATTACTACCGGTGTGGAAGGTGGGGCTTCCTTTATGCGTTTGTTACGCTGATCGAACATCGCTTTAATCTTGCCCCAGCTCTCGCCAGCCACAACAACGTCGCCAACCTTTAATGTCCCATTTTGCACCAAAAGCGTTGCCATTGGACCGGTCGTTTTCTCTAACCTGGCTTCAACCACAGTGCCAATGCACTTTCCCTTGGGGTTTGCTTTGATCAACATGCTATCTGCCACCAATAAGATCGTTTCCAGAAGGTCATCCAGACCTTGCTTCGTCTTAGCTGAGACCGGTACGACAAATGTGTCCCCTTCCCATTCATCTGGCTGCAGGCCGATTTCGGCTAATTGCCGCTTGACGCGATCGGGGTTGGCATCTGATTTATCAATTTTATTGAGTGCAACGATAATCGGCACTTTTGCCGCTTTAGCATGGTTAGCCGCTTCTCGGGTTTGTGGTTGCACTCCGTCATCGGCTGCCACCACCAACACAACGATATCCGCACCTTGCGCACCACGAGCACGCATAGACGTGAATGCAGCGTGACCGGGTGTATCTAAGAAAGTTATCAACCGACCCTTGTGCGTGACTTGATAGGCGCCGATGTGTTGGGTGATACCACCAGCTTCGCCTTCAGCCACGTTGGTATGCCGGATGGCATCCAACAATGTGGTCTTCCCGTGGTCAACATGCCCAAGGATGGTTATTACCGGGGGTCGATTTACCAACTTTGCCGGATCCTCTTCAAGGATTACGCGGCGCCAAAGAGGCACCTCGCCAGTCTCTTCTTCCTTGACCTCTTCCTCTTGTTGAACCTGAGGTGTATACCCCAATTCGGTGGCAACGACTGCCGCCGTATCAAAATCAATCTGCTGATTAATGCTCGCCATCACGCCATTCGACATCAAAATCTTGATGACCTGCACAGCGCTGGTATCGAGTTCATTCGCCAGCTCGCGTACGCTCATGCTGTATGGGAGTGTTATTGTTTTCTTCCCGTCATTGCTCATATTCCACCTCACTTTTTCCATTCGTTATAGGCGGCAACTTCACCTGCAAACCTATGAGCTGAGCCGGGAAGGCGTTACATGGTCATTCTTCCTTAAGTCGTTTTCTTGCCTGAGGTGCACGCTCTTCTGCCGGTGCTTCTTCAGGTAAACCATCCATGTACGCAGTCAATGCGACCAGATCCTGCTCAGAGATTGAAGTGCGCAAAGCATTAGCAAGTGAACCTTTCAGCCCATGCTCCCAGCAACGCTTCGCATCATGCAGATAAGCCCCTCTTCCGGCAAGTTTCCCTGTGGGGTCGATCCTTATGCCTTCTTCCGTGCGAACCACACGGATCAGGTTACGTTTGGGTAAAACCTGCCGGCACCCTACGCAAGTGCGTTGCGGAATATGCTTTGGTTTGCTCTTGCTTTTTGCTGCCACCTTTTCTCTGCTTTAATATTTAACTTTCAGCTTACCAATCTTCATCCCAACCATCCTCCTTGCGATGTTTGTATCGCACAAAGGATTCATCTTTGTCGGGGTCGTACTCTACGGTATAGCCCTTTTTCTTCTTGCCTTTCGCCTTCTTTCCGCCACGTGAGCCGATTGGCTCTTCATCCTCAGGAGCAACCTTCCGCATCTCTTTACTGCGCAGCAAGGTGTCCATGTTGAAGAGTTCCTCAAAACTCTTTTCTTCGCTTTCTTCTGGCTCAAGCTCAACAACTTGCTCAGCAGCTGGTTCAGCAACAATTTTAGCTTCTTCTGCTTCAACGAGCTCGGCTTCTGCTTGCAGCTCAGCCTCCTCAACAGGCTCAGCAACTTCAGTTGTGGTTTCCAGTGCTTCCTCAGGGGCCGCCTCTAAAACTTCGGCTGGTGCTTCCTCGGGGAACTTGAAGGTATTGACTAAATCCATAATTTCTTCGAATGTTCGCGGGCCAATACCGTTGTAAGCAAGAATCTCATCTGGGTCCAACTTAGCCGTCAACATCAAGTCACCTAATGTTTCAATGCCAGCTTCCTGCAGAATAAAAATCGTATGCTCCTTGAGCGGAACATCCATAATCGAAAGTTCGAATGCACGCGGATCGATTGTTTCTTTCACCGCTTGGATGCGGGCTTGTTCTGCAGCATCTTCCTCCCGGCGGATAGCTTCGCCATGCCGCTCAACACGGTCTACGAAGCGTGCCAAGAAGGAGGTTTCTTCAAGTGTTAAGGTACCGCCTTCTTCCTTCTTTTTCAGCAGTTCTTGCACGCGGACAACTGTTTCAGCCTCTTGCTGTGCCAATTCGGCTAAAGAAGCATCTTCGTTTAGCTTTACTAAGGCTTTGCCCGCTGCTTCGCTCACGCTCATAATATCAATCCGCCAGCCGGTTAGCTTGGCGGCTAAGCGTGCGTTTTGCCCTTCCTTACCGATGGCAAGGCTGAGCTGATCTTCTGGAACTACCACCGTTGCAGTTTTATTTTCTCCATCAGGACGATTGAGGTAAACCCCCGTCACTCTTGCAGGGCTTACCGCCTTTGAGATAAACACTGCAGGATCATTGCTCCATTCGATGACATCGATTTTTTCGCCGTGCAGCTCATTGACAATTGCTTGAATACGCACACCGCGCTGCCCCACACACGCCCCAACCGGGTCGATGCCAGATTGCGTGGCAGATACTGCCACCTTAGCTCGCTGACCAGGCTCACGGGCAATCGAACGGATCTCAACGATGCCATGGTAAATTTCCGGCACTTCGTTTTCGAGCAGGCGCCGCAAGAAGTTGCGGTGCGTATGCGAAAGTTTTATCTGCAAGCCCTTGGGAGAGTTGGTAACCTCGTAAAGGTAAGCGCGGATGCGCTCATGGATGCGGAAACGCTCCCCAGGAATCATGTCCTTGCGTTCCATAATACCTTCCGCTTTGAGGTCCAGCCCGATCGTCGCCTGACGCGAATTTACCGCCTGTACCACACCACTCACGATTTCACCCACTTGTTTGCTGAAATACTCAAACTGTTGATTTCTTTCAGCGTCGTGGATTTTTTGCTGGATGGCTTGACGGGCAGTTTGGGCTGCAATGCGCCCAAAATCTGCGGGGGTCGACTCCACCATCACCAGGTCCCCAATTTGGGCTTCTGGATCATACTTGCGCGCTTCTTCTAAGGTCACCTCTGTGCGTGGGTCTAAGACTGACTCAGCGACTTCTTTCTCGACAAAAACTTGCACATTGCCACTTTCCAAATCAATGTTGGCTTTGACGTTTTGTGCGGCAGAAGCGCCCACCGATTTGCGGTATGCGGCAATCATCGCCGATTCCAAAGCGCTCAGGATCACTTCGCGTGGAAGTTGTTTATCTTCTAAAACCTCGTTGAAGGCTAAGGCAAACTCGCTTTTCATATTCCTCTTACTTTTTTCCTCTTATACAAAGAAAAGTGGGTCGCGCCCACTTTTCACATCGAAAAGTATTGCTCTCATGAGCACATTTATGTTATCATAGATTTGCAAAAATGCAAGGAAAAAGAGGATATTTCAGGAGGAAAGCCAGCTAAAACTATCAAAATATTATTATATTTAATCTATTTTTCAGGGGGTCATCAGTATAGTCGTGCTAAGTATTGTTCGGGAAAGGGAAAATGCAATGTTTACAACAAAAAATCTAAGTTGGTTTGTAATTATTCTCCTCACGGTTGTTTTCTGCTCATTGATGACTGAAACCGCCTTCGCGATTGCGACGGACGAGACCGATGGTGCAGTTCTTTATGTCAAAGTAGGCGGTAATGGCGACTGTTCCACCTGGGAACAGGCTTGCGAGTTGCAAACAGCCCTTACGACCGCAAGCAGTGGAGATCAGATTTGGGTTGGAGCAGGAACTTATAAGCCAACTACAACAACTGATCGAAACATTTCTTTTGTTTTGAAATCTGGCGTCGCAATTTATGGCGGATTTCCAGCAAATGGAGGAGATTGGCCCTCACGCGCCTGGGAAACAAACACAACCACCTTGAGTGGCGATATTGGCGTTCAAGGAAACAGCAGCGATAATAGTTACCATGTCGTCTTTGCTGGAAGTCTCGAGGGTGGTGTAGATACCTCTTCAATCTTAGATGGTTTTACAATAACAGGCGGAAATTCTGATTCAAGTGGCGGTGGAATTTTGCTTTCAGAAAGTAGCCCTACCCTTAGAAATCTTAAATTTACAGATAACATTGCTCTTAATTACGGTGGCGCTATGCACAACACCATGGATAGCAGCCCCACTTTGGCAAATGTAATATTTGTGAATAATTCTTCTGCAGAAATGGGAGGAGCAATTTATAATTCTTATAGTGGTGATCCAACTATCATAAATGGTATTTTTGAGAATAATATGTCAAAGATAGGCGGAGGAATTTGTGATTGGGTAGGAAGTAGGTCAACTTTAAAAAATGTTGTCTTTAATAACAACACTGCCACTAATGTTGGTGGTGGTCTATATATATCAAACGCAACAATAGAAAATGCTGAGTTTCATGAAAATTCTGCTTTATCTGGAGGGGGAATATTTAACGCTGGGAATTCAAATTTGATGAATGTCGATTTCTATAGAAATTCTGCGAATTATGGTGGGGGAATATATAACGATTACGCAAATCATCCCACATTATCAAATGTTATATTTAGAGAAAATACTGCAGATTTCGGTGGGGGAATGTATAACTATGATAGAAGCAATCCAATTATAGAGAATAGTACTTTTTCAAGTAATATTGCAATGAGGGCTGGTGGAATATTTAATTCTTCTTATAGCAACCCATTATTAATTAATGTAACTTTAAGTTTCAACATTTCATATTTATATGGGGATTCCATGATAAACTCCAATAATAGTAATCCAACTATAATAAATTCAATTTTCTGGGGTTCAGGTTCAGATCAAATTTATAATGAGGGGAATAGTAATCCAACAATAACATTTAGTGATATTAAAGGCGGCTTTGAAGGAGAGGGGAATATTGATTTGGATCCTCTCTTGGGTCCACTGCAGGATAATGGCGGCTTTACCTTCACGCACGCATTATTGCCCGGAAGCCCAGCCATCGATGCTGGAAGCCCAGACAACTGTCCATACCATGACCAGCGCGGATATCCACGCCCCATAGATGGCAACGGAGATAGTGTGGCACTCTGCGATATGGGCGCCTATGAATATGGAGAATTTTTGCTCCCACATGTTTTCCTTCCTTTAATTCAAAGATAAGGCTCTAAAAGCAACCTTTCAGACCACCCTTCATCCGAGTGGTCTTTTTTCATTCAAGCAAAACGGATTTACCGTCATCTTCGTTTATAATCTACTCAGCAATCCCAGGAGGTGAGCATGGCACAAGAAAAACTTTGGTGGCAGCACGGCATCATCTATCAGATCTACCCGCGTTCCTTTCAAGATACCAATGCTGATGGCATCGGTGACCTGCCTGGCATCATCCAGCACCTCGACTACCTGCAAGACTTAGGTGTTGATGGCATCTGGCTCTCACCCGTCAACCCATCCCCTGACCGCGACTTTGGCTATGACGTCGCCGACTACAATGATATCGACCCTAAGTTCGGCACGATGCAAGATTTCGATACCCTTCTGGCTGAAGCTCATAAGCGCGGTATCCACATTATCCTCGACCTGGTGCTCAACCATACCTCTGACCTGCACCCCTGGTTCCAGGAGTCGCTCAAATCCCGCGAAAACCCTTATCATGACTGGTACCTTTGGCATGATCCTGCGCCAGACGGCGACTACCCCAACAATTGGGTCTCTATCTTTGGTGGTCCAGCTTGGGAATACAACCATGTCCTCAATCAATACTATTACCACATGTTCACACCTCAGCAACCCGACCTTAATTGGCGCAATCCACAAGTGCACCAAGAGATGCTGGATGTGTTCCGTTTTTGGCTCGACCGCGGCGTGGATGGCTTCCGCTTAGACGTTTTCAATGAATATTTCAAGGATAAAGACTTCCGCAATAACCCGCGTAAGCCAGGCATTCACCTATTGCCTTTTGACCGTTATGAGCATATTTACGACACCTCGCAGCCGGAAATGTTCCCCCTCCTGAATGAAATTCGCGGCATTGTGGATAGTTACCCCGAGCGTTATGTGGTTGGGGAAACCTTCTTAGCAGATGCCGTACACGCCCGTCTCTATATCGGACCAGACCTGCTGCACGCCGGCTTTGACTACGGCTACGCCAAATCTCCTTGGGGTGCGCGCAGCTTTGGTAATGCCATCGCATTTTGGGATGCCCTCCACGGCGAGGAGGCTTGGCCAAATTACTTCCTCAACAACCACGATACCCCGCGCTCTTCGGTGCGCTACGTCACCGGGGAGAATGACGCCCGCCTCAAGCTCCTGGCAGGCATGCACTTGACGGTGCGCGGTACGCCTTATCTCTATTACGGCGAGGAAATCGGCATGCGCGATCCGCGTTACCGCCGCCGAGAGCTACAAGATCCCGTCGGCAAGCGCTATTGGCCCCTGAATAAGGGCCGCGATGGCTGCCGCTCACCGATGCAATGGGATGCCAGCCTTAATGCGGGTTTTAGCCCTGTGAAGCCCTGGCTGCGCACCAATCCGGATTATACGCTGCGCAATGTTCAAGCGCAAAGCGAAGATCCGCATTCCCTCTATCATTTTTACAAGCAACTGATCCAGCTGCGCCGTGAGTACCCGGCGCTCCACGCTGGTTCTCTTGATCTTCTCCCGCTGGAAAACGAATCCGTCTTAGTTTATAAGCGTTCGGCTGCAGAGCAGCAAGCCTTAGTTGCGCTTAATTTCTCCAATCGCGAGCAGACAGTTTCTATCCCCTCGCCGGCAGCGAAAGGCTCTGAAACCGAAAGCCAAGCTTGGCAGCTGCTCTTTGGCGGCAACGACACAGTCCAGAGCGCTTTGAAAGAAGACCAAGTCCAATTACCAGCTTATGGTTTGGCAATTTTGATCGCCTGATTCAATCAGGGAAAGGCGGAAAGCTGAGTACCTCTACTTCAATTACATGTCATCCTGCGCCTTTTGTGCCCGGGCAAAGTCAGGCGCAAACCGGTTTACCGCTGGAGCGCTTTCTACCTCCGTATTTCCCGGGTATGGCAGCTCGCTGTGTTGGGCAGTTCGCTGAACCGGGTAACTGGATCTTAGACCCATTTTGCGCGGATCCCTTCACTGACCTGGAGTTAGCGCGCGCAGGCTATCGTGTATTAGTGACAGCCAATAATCCCGTTGCTGCATTCATCTTGGAAGTTTTAGCTTCTGCCCCTTCCGTCACAGAGCTTGGTAATGCTCTCCAAGCCTTGGCAGGGTTGCGCATGAGTGATGGTGAGCGCTTTGAAGATTACATCAACAGTTTTTACCAACTCCCCTGCCCAAATTGTGACCAAATTGCCGAGGTTGCTAACTTCATCTGGGAAGAAGACCGTGACGAACCTCAAATCCTCCAGATAACCTGCCCCCACTGCGGTTTTTCTGCTGACCTGCCTGCAACGCCTGAGTTGCTGCAATCCCTAAGGGCACTGCCGTCCTATGCTCTTCACCGCGCACGTGCTTTGGAGCTTGCCGCCAGCCCTGATGATCCTTTACGCCCGGTGATGGAGGAGGTAATCCGATTTTACTCACCTCGCGCGCTTATTTTACTGCAGGTCTTTCTCAACAAGCTCAGTGACCCCTTGCTCACAGAGCGTCAAAGAACACTCTTGCAAGCGCTTTTCCTCACAACAGCCGACCAAATAAATCAGCTGTGGGCTTATCCTCTCGGGCGCAACCGCCCGCATCAGCTTATCCGACCGCCCGCCTACCAGGAAACCAACTTGTGGCATGCTCTGCTTCGTTCCCTTACCCTTTGGCAAACCCAGGAGCCTGAAGTGGTGCTCAAACCTTGGCCTGGCGTACCCCCTCAAAAGGGCGGCATCAGTCTCTTTCGCGGTCGTTTGCGTGAATTAGATCCACTACCCGAACGCCAATTGCTAAACCTAGCAATGGCTGCCATGCCGCGCAGAAATCAGGCTTATTGGCATCTTTCAGGCTTATGGACGGGTTGGCTATGGGGCAAAGAAGCCCTTTCGCCTCTACGACATAGCCTGCTGCGCCAGCGTTATGACTGGACATGGCATACCTACGCCCTCACGAAAGTGCTCTCTCATCTGCCCAAGCTGCTCCAAGCGGAAAAACCAATTTTGTTACATATCGGCGAGCTGGACCCACTCTTTATGCTCTCTGGGGTATTGGGAGCACAAGAAGCTGGCTTGCAAATGCAAACCTATGCTATGGATGGTGAAGAAAGTACCTTGCAAACTGTTTGGAGTCTTCCCTCTACAACGCCAAAACCCATCGGACAAAGCCTGCAGCTATGCGCTCAACAAGCAGTTCAGGATTTGCTTACCCAAAAAGGAGAGCCTGCTACCCATTTAATGCTGCTCACCCAGATTGCGCTTCAGGCACATGGTATGGGGTTATTGGCTGGTCAGCCTCAGGCACAGCCAAACCATACACTAAATGAACTACAATCCGAGCTTGAGCGCATATTTTTGGATACATCCTTGCTTATGCGCTACAACCCTGGTGCCACAGTTGAGAGCGGTCTTTACTGGTTGGCTGATCCAGCTGAACAGCTGGTGCCGCTAGCAGAAAAACTGGAGACAAGATTGCTTGCGCTTTTGGCTGAGAATCCTCACCCAAAGCATCAGGAGGTTTTACAAAAAGCTTATCAGGACTTCCCTGGGCTGCTTACCCCACCATCGGAGTTGATCGAAACGGTATTAGGCGCTTACGCCGAAAAAATCGATGGCGAAAACCCTTCATGGCAACTTCGCGCCAGAGAAGAAGCCAGTGCCCGCCAGCGAGATTTAAAAGAAATGTTCACTTTACTAGAAATTATCGCTAAGCGCCTAAATTACAGTATTAAGCGGCAAGGTGAGGTGATTACCTGGCATGATCAAAGCGGCAATCTTATCTATAGCTTCTTCTTGCTGCTCACCACCGTTACTACGCCGCTGATCTACACCTATTGCAATTTATCTGGCGAAAAGTACATCGTGCTTCCTGCCAGCCGATCCAACTTGCTCACTTATAAGCTCAAGCGTGACCCGCATTTGCAGGAACTTTGCGGACAGAGCTGGCATTTTATCAAATTCCGCCAAGTGCGCATTCTCGGGGCTGAACCACTTCTTACCCGAGATTCCTTCCCAGTGAAGATTCTTGAAGATCCTCCGGAATACCAGCGCTCCCAGCTGCCACTTTTCTAGATCTAATTTTTCAACGCTCATTATTCTACTTCGGTAGGTTCTGGTGTTGCTGAAGTAAGCACTTCTGATGAAGAACCATTAGATATATTAGTTGGTGACTCTTGTGTAGGTATTGGAGTTGGGGTTTCTGTCGGCTTGGGCAAGGGAGTCGATGTTAATGTAGGAGTCCCAGTTTGGGTAAGTGTTGGTGTGAATGTCGGCGGAGGAGTCAGTGTAGGGGTGTTGGTTGGAGTAAAAGTTGCCGTGAGTGTCATTGTAGGAGTCAATGTAGAGGTGTCGGTTGGGGTCGGAGTAAGGGTTTCGGTCGGCGTGGGGGTTGGCACTTCCAATGCGAGGGTGAAGCGTTTTTCTGCTTGCGTATCCACCGTGCTGCGCATCAGAACGCGCAAGGTTACCACAGGCGCTTCCACTACGGTCAAATCCCATTCATAAATCTCCTGAGGTGTATGCGCTGGGTCATTATTCCAATCGACCAACACATTCCACTCCACTGGGTCTTCGCCTTCACCCCAATCGATGCGGAAGTCCCGGAAATTCGCTGTGGCGTCAATTATCCCGATAATTTTGAATGGATTTTCCCGTATAGTCTGTCTGTTGACCAAATTGAGCTCGATGATGGCATGCGGATCATCCGGCTGGCACTCCCTTTCGGGCAGAATGACTGGCGGGTTCGGAAAACCGTAGTTATCCGCCCATCGTCTCCCCTCCTCAGTCTCCTTAAGCCACCGTATGGCAAATTTATCAGTTACATTGATAACCAATTCCCGCTTAGTCAGTTCCGCGCAAGCTGCCGAGGCTTTCAAGCCAGTCCATGTGTCAATTTCAACTTCTTTCCAAAGGTCTTCTTCCTTCGGTGCGGGCAGCTGGTCAGAGGCAAAATATTCCATGCGCGTACTTGGGCACCACTCAGATGGCTTGGTGCCAGAAACCGCACAAATAACCTCATCTTCTATATCTGCAGGCCGCCTAAAAGGCGTTGCTTGCCCGCCATAGATTAAATTAATCCCATCCTGCATTACTCTAGCCCAAATCGGGGCTGCCCCGCTGATACCAGTGGTGTTGACCATCGGGGAGTAATCTGCGTTACCCACCCATACCCCTACTGCCAAATCGGGGGTGTAGCCTAAGGTCCAGTTATCACGAAAATCATTGGTCGTGCCGGTTTTAGCTGCCGCTGCAAAGGGTAAGTTGAGGATTGAATCCCAGCCGAACATGGGCGCACGGGCTTCGCGATCCGAAAGTATCGAACTTATCAGGAAAGCATGGGCTTCCCGAATTACTTGGTCACCGGCTGGGGGGGTGTATTCAAAGACGGTCTGACCAGTATAGTCGACCACCTTAGTGACCGCAACTGGTGCCACACGCCTGCCTTCATTAGCCATCACCGCATAAGCTCCGGTTAATTCCAACAGGCTCACCTCACCACCGCCCAAAGTGAGTGAAAGCCCATAGTCCGGGCGCGTCAGGCTGGTGATACCTAATCGCTTTGCCATAGCGATAAAACCGTCTTCTTGTAGTGTGGCTGGATTATCGTAGATGCCGACATATTGCAGTGCTTTAACCGCTGGAATGTTGTATGAATTAGCTAAGGCAGTGCGCACCGTTACCGGTCCATGGAAACGTCCGTCGTAATTAACCGGTATATAAGGCGCGCTTGGGTCGCCTTCTATGCCAGAAGGCGGAAACTCTGAAGGTACATCCCAAATGAGCGTTGCAGGTGTCCAGTCTTTTTCGAAAGCTGCCAAATAGGTAATGGGTTTAATCGATGAGCCTGGTTGGCGGGTTTGTGAGATAGCCATATTGACCTGCCCGCTAATGGCTTCGTTATAGAAATCCGCTGAACCAACCATGGCTAAGATCTCGCCAGTTTTAGGGTTGATGGCAATTACTGCCCCATTGGTAGCATTATTAGCGGTCATCGTGGCTAATTGGTCTTGTACGGCTCTTTGGGCAGCTTCCTGCAGGTTAGGGTCAAGCGTGGTGTAAATGGTAAAGCCCGAACGATAAATGGTTTGTGCATCAAATTGCTGTTCGAGCAAGGATTGGATATAAACCACCCAATGCGGAAAGCGCATCGTGTTTTCTTTTTGAACGAAAGCGTAAGTTTCTATCTGTTCACGGGCAGCCAAAGCATCAGCTGCACTCACACAGACCTTATCCAAGTTTTCCCCAATATAGATGCAGTTCTTCTCCTCGCTGAGCTGATACATCAAGACCAACACAGCGCGGCTGCGAGTAAGGGTTGCCTCCCGGTTGTTATAAACATCATAGACCGCCGGCGACTGGGGTAAGCCAGCCAAAAAAGCAGCCTGCCAGAGCTCGAGATCCGCAGCGGTGGTATTGAAGTAAGTCTCTGCAGCTGCTTCCACACCATAAGCCAGGTTGCCATAGTAAATTTCGTTGAGGTATAGCTCCAGTACTTCTTCTTTGCTATAGCGGCGCGTGATCTCAGCTGCCAAGATGATTTCGCGGGCTTTGCGTTCATACGATTGCTCGAAGCGTTCATCTTGCAGTAGGAGCATACGCGCCAATTGCTGTGTGATGGTCGAAGCTCCGGAGACAATCTCGCCAGAGGTATAGTTTTGCCAGAGTGCTCGCGCCACAGCCACCACGTCAAAGCCAGGGTGGTTGTAATATTCTTTATCCTCTGTTGCAATCGTAGCCGCAATCATATAAGGAGAAATCCTCTCCAGTGGCACATAGGTCCGTTTGCCAGCGTTAGGGTCGACCATTTCATAAAGGATGTTACCGTTTCGATCGAGGATACGTGTGGTTTCAAATTGAGAGGTACGCGAACGCAGCTCTGCAACGCTAGGCAAGGTCGAGGCGATGCGGAAATATTGCACCCCAACAAAAATAATGCCGATTAAAAGGAGAGATAAAATAACGCCTAAAATCACTTGCCAAGGAAAGCCTTTCTTTTTCTTCGGTGCTTTGCCCTTTGCGGCTGAGGTGTGGTTAGGCTGAGTGGGAATATTTCCGCCCCCACCAGCTTGTCCACGGATGGGGTGTTGCGGAACTGAAACAGGCTGCGTATCCCCAGATGCTGCCCTAGCCGGGGTATAGGCTGAAGATGTAAGGCGGGTGGCGCCAGCATCTGTTTCAGTAACCCGCCGTGGAAGTGGAACCGGTTGCCCAGCCGGAGACTCTGCAGACTCTTGTGGCGGAATTGTGGGGATGTTATCTTGCAGGCGGTCAGGTTCATACATCCAGCCACCGATTGGCATTACCCTGCGCGTTTGGCTTGCAGAAGGGGGTTGCTGCTCACTACGTGCCCAATGTTCGGTAAAAAAGTCGGTGTGAAGGTCAGGTTCAACCGTTTTTGGTGGGATAGCTGAGATTGGTTCTCCCCTAAAGCCTGCCACCTCCTGAAACCAAGGTCCTGAAGGCGCCGCGAGTGGCTCTGCTGGTTGTTCCTCGCCAGATGCACTTGCAGCGTCCTCGCTCAGTTCACGACCCTGCGATTCTGCTGCTGAAGTTACCTCACCAAGGTCCTGCAGATCCTCACCAGGAATTCGGTCCTCATTGTCATTAGCATCAGGGGAGCTTTGTGTCACTTCCTCGGGAATTGGCACTACTTCCTCATCAGCGTGTACCGGCTCGATGGCACCTTCCGCATCTTGAAAAGCGCTAATCTCGTTGAAATCCCCTTGGGGGGGTTCCTCGGGATAATTATCATTTGGGTTAATATTTTTTTCTGTCATTTGTTTTATTTTAGCATAATGCCCATTTTTTATTTAACGACGGTTTTTATGCTGAGGTTCCCAGTCAGGGGTCAAAGAACACTAGCACTAAAATAAGTGCTGCCAGTGCTAAAATATGGCTATGCTTGCTGGCCCCTTTTTTTATTCGGATCCGATTGGCTTGACCTTAGCTGCAGACCAGCACTTCGGGTTGCTTGACCCCTACGTTGATGCTGTCTGGCAGGTAAATTTAAATCCAACCAAGCCTCTTGCGCTTGAAACCAGCTTTTGCTTACAGGCTAAAAAATTCAGCCTCTTTCCCGTTTTTTTGATTAACCGGCAGCCGATTTGGATCATCAGTGATTTTTTCTCCCAGCCGCGTGTGGACGAGATCTTTTCCAATTATGCGCGCTTGACATGCACGCCAGCTGCGGGCTTCCAGGCACGTTTGGAAGTTTGGGCTCAAACCAGCACCAGCCTGCTCTGCCAGCTACGCTTGAACAACCTAACCGAATCCAAAGCTCTGCTTGGAATTCAAGCCGCAGCGGAACTTTTCCCGTTGGAAGGGAGCGCTGGAATGGCGCCGGTTATGCTCCAATATCAGCCTTATTTATCGGGAAAAACAGATAATCTCTATTTATCCTTGGCAGCATCCGGACAAGCCGCACCAGTCTACAGCCCTTTTTCCGCTTTGCAGTACGAAGGACGAGTTGCTCCACAAGAAGCGCTAACGTTTATTTGGCGCTGCAGTGCTGCATTAGATGAAGAAACCAGCGTAAAACGCGCCTTCCAACCCTTCCCTGAAAATTGGGATGCAGCTATTGCCAACTTGAGGCTTTCGCAAAGAGCAGAGCTCTTAGAAATTAGCACGCCCAATGCCGATTGGGATGCTGTCTTCCTGACTTGCCAAAATACCGCTCAGCAAGCCTTGATTCGCACGGAGGCGAACCCAGAGCGGTTGAATTTTTACACGAATCGCAGCCCAGACTATAGCTATACGCAATCTATGACAACTCCAAAGCTCAACTTGCCGCTGGAACCCAATATTCAAGCGCTCGCTTTGGCACAACTTTTCCAAATGCTTCTACCGCTGCACCCATCAGAAGCAGCGGCTGTATTCCTTGCCCAGCTTCCACTCCTAAGCGATCCCCCCATGGTGCCTGGTTTGGGGCGCAAAGTGCTGCCTTTCCCGTGCTTAGCCCAATTGGCAGTACAGGTTTACGCCCAAACGGGTGATAATCAATTCATAACTGAAATCTACCCACAGATTCGAGAAACTTGCTTGTCTTGGTTCGAGCCAACTCAGGACCGAGATGGAGACGGCTTGCCCGAGTGGGCAGTTTTAGCGCAAACTGGCTGGAGCGATCACCCTACCTTTAATATTTTCAACCCAAAGCGCCTCACTACGCGCATTGCCACCGCAGAGAGTTTAGCTTTGGGGCAGCTCTTGCTGGATGAACTGCTTGCACTGGAAAAGCTCGCCCGTGCTGTAGAAGACCAAGATACCGCTGATCACGTGAGCACTGTCCACGCTAAACTGACTTCCCTTCTGGAAGCGCTGCACACCCAGCTGCCAGAAGCCAGCTGCTGGGATCGCGATTCTCATCAGGTAACCAGCCAAGCGATCCTCTTCGAGGGCAGTATTGCCGAGCTGGAGCAACAAAGCTTGCGGTTGGCACAAGCCGCTCGGATCAACGCAAAGCTGCTGATTGGATTAACAGCTCCAAAGCCTGCACAAGTCCAAATCTTAGGTGAAAGCCCTGATGGCAGCCCGATTGAAGAAACTTTACCGAGCGCTGCGCTCTCACGTTTAGAGGAATTGTTATTCTTCACCACTGAACGCGTTTACCAGAAGGTGAACCATATCAGCATTTCCGAGCTAAGCGACCAGACCTGGTTAACAATTTACGTGGCTGATTTAGGGGTCAGGGATATTGGCTGGTATCTCACTTATATGCCAGCAGAAAATTTTGAACCCTCGGAGCAACCTAAAGCCACCGTAGGCGAACAAACTGCCAATCAAGCTTCGCTAGCTCCGGCTGGCTTTTCTGCTGGGCTTTACGGACTGCCAGAATACGAACAAATAACTGAGTCAGCGAATTTGACAGGAGCAGTCAACCCAGCTTGGAACGGATTAGTGTTAGAGCATTTGCTGGCGATTGGGGCTAAACAGGAGGCTGTAGAGCTCTTTACCAGCCTGATGCGCGGCACTATTCAGGTGCTCAAGCAGGAGCACTGCTTATATGATGGCTATATCAGCCAGAGCGCATTGCCGTTGGGCAAGCGCAACGGGCTCACAGGCTTGCTCCCCTTGCAAACCTTTTTGCAACTCGCAGGGATTCGGCTGTTGGCGCCCGACCGCGTGCAAGTTTCGGGGGAGTTCCCCTTTCCTTGGCGGCTCAGCCTGCGCTACCGCGGCTTAGAAGTAATGCGCGAGGGCAAGAACACCACCGTTACACTGCCCGATGGCAGCGTGCACCATCACTTCGGCAGTCAGCCAAGGTCGTTCATCGCAAAGAACGAGAACAATCCGGGCGTGGACTAAACTAAAACTACCTTAGTCCACTGTCAGCGTCTTGCTCAGGTTGCGCGGGAAGTCCGGGTCATAGCCGCGCCCAATGGACATCTGATAAGCCAGCATCTGCAGCGGCAGCACCGTGAGCAGTGCAGCTATGGGTGCCTCTGCAGCCGGTATAGGGATCAAGTCAGTGGCATTGGCGCGCAGGCGGCTGTCTTCCGCGCCAATAGCAATCGCTCGCCCGCCACGGCAAGTTACTTCATTGATCCCGCTCACAATGAGCGGCACGTCCTCCGGACCAACAGTAAAAATCACCGGAAAGCCATCTGTTACCGCCGAAAGCGGACCGTGCTTGAATTCCGTTGAAAGCATGCCTTCGCAGTGGGCGTAAGTGATCTCTTTGAGCTTCAGCGCCCCCTCGAGCGCCATCGGCAGTGTAGTGCCATAGCCTAAGCAATACAGGTCATTCCAAGCGTTGATCTCCTCAGCCAAAGTACTAACTTTCGGTTCACACATAGCAATGGTCTCTTCCATCAGGTCGGGTAAAGCCTCCAGCGCCTGCCCATCTCCTCCGCCCAAGCGATTAGCCAGGTAAAGGAAGGTGATCACCTGATTGGTAAAGGTCTTGGTCGCCGGCACGCTGATTTCATAGCCACAAGTGAGCGGCAGCCAGGCTGAGGTCTGCTTGGTCAGCGTCGAGCCAATCACGTTAGCCATGCTGAAGCAGGTCATTCCAGCGGCTTGGGCGCGCTCGAGGGCATTCAACACATCCTTCGTCTCGCCCGATTGGCTGACGAAAATGCCTACATCTTGCGCATTGACCGCTGGAGCATATTGGGCAATGAACTGCGGCGCCAAAATGGGGATTACGGTGCGTTTCGCCAGCCGGCCAAAGTAGACGGAGCCAGCCAAGCAGGCATGGTAGCTCGTACCGCAGCCGATGAAATACACATTACGCGCAGCCTCTATGGCTTGCAGGATGCTGGGCACATCCGGATGATGCGCGAGTAGATGCAGCAGTTCCCGCGCCACCTGAGGCTGCTCGTGGATCTCTTTGAGCATAAAGTGGGCATAACCGCCTTTTTGCACCGCGGACATTTCTTCGGTGATCAATTCTGGCTCACGTTCGATCCGGCTGCCATCGCTCACGGCATGCAGTTCGACCCCATTCCAGCTCAGGGTGACCACGTCGCCATCATTGAGGCGCACAATTTTGCGGGTCAACGGCAGGATCGAGGGCAAATCTGAGGAGACGCAGGTAAAACCATCCCCAATCCCCACCACCAAGCCGGAACCCTTCTTGATGGCGTAGAGTTTATCGTCGTAAATGTTGCCAATCACAAAGGCGTAATCGCCCTGTAGGTCCTGATAAGCTAAGCGGATGGCAGTAACCATGTCCTTGCCCTGGATCACGTAGCGCTCGACGGCGTGCACGCAGGATTCGCCGTCATTCTGCGAGCGCACCGTCATGCCTTCAGCCATGAAGGCTTCGCGCAGCTCAACATTATTGACCACGTTGCCGTTGTGCGCCCCAACCATATCGCCATCGGAATCTAAGTGCGGCTGGGCGTTTTCCTTGGATGGCGCGCCAAAGGTAGCCCAACGGAGTTGCGTAATTCCGCGTTGCCCTCGCATCTCGGCAAAGTTGTAGCGCTCTGCCACCTCATCCACGCGACCCTTATCTTTGCGCAAGTCAATCTGGGTGCCGCTGAGCGTGGCGGCGCCTACCGAGTCATAGCCGCGGTAGGTCAGGCGCTTGGCTGCGTCGATCAGGATGGGCCCTAAGGGCTGCTCGTCTTTGGTCACAATTCCGAAAATTCCACACATAGATTCCTCTAGAAATTCCATTTATATTGAACTTAACGCCGAGAATTATAGCGGATAAATTCACCACAGCCTGTTATTGTACGCCTCAGGAAGGGATAAGATAAAATGGAAACCGAAGCGTTCTTCCTTGGTCTCCTGACCATGGAAGAAATTTGACCTTTAGGTCTCAAAAAGGGTGAGACCGGTGGCCAAAATCCTTGCTTGGGTCTGGAGACCGGCGAGACCAAAGCTGAAATCTACCTGGAGCGCTGGCTCTATCCACCTCGTAAGTGGATAAGATAAAATGAAACCTTGTAAAACCAATTAGCACTATGGAAGCTGACCCAACATGAAACCGACCCGCAAGAAAATTCGCTTGCAGCTGCTGCCACTCGAGCGTTACGTTGGCGTGGATGAAAAAGACCCGATCAAGTTTTACCGCCTGCCTGTCATTGGCCGCATGTATCAACGGCGCATCGAGCTTTGCATCGAGCAGCTCATGGGCGGGCAAGCCGTGCTCGAGGTTGGCTTCGGCTCGGGCGTCAGCTTCCTCAACCTCAGCCAACTTTACCAGGAAATTCATGGCCTGGACCTGACCGCGGACGCCCGCCAGGTGGGCGAGATGTTTGCCGGTATTGGGATTCAGACCGAGCTGCGTAACGGCAGCGTTTTGGAGATGCCCTACCCCGACCAGTGCTTCGACGCGGTATTGCTCATCAGTATATTGGAGCACCTGCAGCCCCAAGAGCAGCTTCAGGCATTCCGGGAGATCTGGCGTGTGCTCAAGCCTGGCGGACAAGTGGTTTACGGCGTGCCCGTGGAGCGTCCTTTGATGGTTTTCATGTTCAGCCTGCTGGGCACCGATATCCGCCAGCACCACTTCTCCACTGAGGCAGACGTCCGCAAGGCTGCGCAAGAGGTTTTCGGGCTGGGGAATATTACCCCCATGCGCGGTCCGCTCGGGCTGTTTGGGCAAGTGTATGAAGTGGGGGATTTTCGGAAAGCGAGGTAAATTAATTAAAACAACCCAGGTGAATAAGTGCCTGATGTAAATCAACACTACCCGGGCTGGAACCTAGATTCCAAGAGACATTGAAGCCACTTCCTTAGCACCGTTGCAGAATCAAAAAGCAGAAAAACCTTATGAATTAACCGGATTCTTCTTTAATATTTTTTTTAATTATTGCTTTTTGTAATTTTCTTTGTTATAATAAATTTGTTATTATAATTAGTCCATGCTCAGTCGATAGCTTTTTTTCGTTCCGCTTTTGGCTTTCCCCTCTTAGGTGGAAACTGCCTGAAATTGTCCCTCGTTCAATACAATATTTAACATATGATAATGGAGGTTATCATGAAAAGTTGGCGAATCGTTCTAATTTCCCTCATTGCTGTTTTACTGGTAAGCACCATAAGTGTAAGCGCCGCAGAAATTGAGGAGTCCGGCGCCACCCAACCATGGAGAATAACCAAGATCGATGGATATGGGCATTGGGATGTTGGTACGCACGTTTCCATGGTACGCCATCCTAAAACAGGCAAACTCTATATCAGCTATTATGACTCTGTCAACACTGCCCTCAAGATGGCACACGAAGTCGCGCCTGGCACAGGTAACTGCCGGGATGAGAACTGGGAGTGCGAAACGGTACAAAGTGGCGATTCTGTCGGTAAGTATAGCTCTATCGATGTTGTCTACATTGAATCGTCAAATCCCATCCTCAACCATACCAAAATCGGAATCTCGTTCTACGATGCAACCAAACAGCGCCTGCGCTATGCGACCTGCAACTCAGGCGGTATTTACACCTGCGAGTGGCGGGTTTATAACGTCGATGACTCGTCTAACGAGCAGGTGTATGTTGGGCAATATAGCTCTTTGAAGTTTGACAGCGAAAACGTTCCGCATATTGCCTATCACCGCTACAACTTTCCTCTATTAGTTAGTGGTGTGAAGTTTGCTTCTTATGTCGGTGAAGGTACTGGCAACTGCATTGATGGAGGCAGCTTCGATTGTGAAACTATCGATTCTGCATCTGGTACACTCGGCCACGGCAGTCATACCTCTTTGGATTTTAACTTATATAGCGGAGAGCCCATCGTTGCCTTCTATAATGCTGAGGATGACGCCCTTGAAATGGCTTATCCAACATTGTATCCAGGGAGCGAATGCTCAAATGCTGATTGGACTTGCAGGATAATTGATGACGATGGCAATGTGGGCAAGTACGTTTCTTTACATGCCCCAAAATCTGGATACGATACGTATCGATTGGCGTACTACGATGCGACAAATGCAGAGGTAAAGTATGCTGTTTACGTCGGAACCGGTGGTAATTGTACAAACCCTGCCTTTGATTGCTATGCAGTGGACACAGTGGGAGCTTACACCGATAGTATGAATCCCATCTCACTGGCAATAGATACTTCCCAGGAGGATGATTATCCTGTCATCGCCTATAGCCAATTTGCCACCGAGGGTTGGACCCACCTGAAAATTGCCAGGCCGGCGTCAAGCTACGGAGAGCTCTTCGGCAACTGCGGTGACGTACCACCAGGAGAGCTTTTCCTATATTGGCAGTGCAGCATTGTCGATGTGGGCGGCCAGCACATGCATGAGGGGTATTACGTCGCCTTGGATGTGAACTCGGCAGGGCTTGCTGCGATAGCCTATTCTGAGCTGTATGTCGATTATAGTGAGAACTCTCTTATGCTTGCCCGGCAGCAATTTGAAATGTACCTGCCGCTCATTCAGCGCTAAGAGGCGAAAGGATAATCATAAAAATTTAACTTTAGGCCTTCTAATTTTTGAAATCGAGGTTAAATCACTTAAGGAGCAGCTTGCCATAAGCAAAATGCCCCTTAGCTGGTATAGTTCTCATCGATTTGGGCACGACAAATCGCTCAAGATCGGTTAGATTTGCTTAATTCTGCTACCTAAGGCGAAACCTACTAGAACATCAGAGGTAATCAAGCTAAACAGATAGAAATATGTCTTGAACATGAGCTCTTGCCGTAAATATAGATCCGAAATCTTTATTTATAGTGAACAAAAACTGGCTTCATTAAACGAACGCATGAAGCCAGTTTGCTCTTATTGCTGCCCAGCTAGCTGGGCCTGGAGGTTAAGCCTTAGCGGTAGACAAAGGCAGTCGCTTCAGATCCCAAGAAGTCAGCATCTTCAGCAAAAACAGCTCGGATTGGCCGTGGCGTCTTGGAGATGTACTTCGTGCTGATGAGAATTGAAGCGTTTCCATTGGTATCGGTGATTGCAGTGCCAATCTCAAGCCATCCCAGTGTATTCCTGACTTTGGTTTGAATAAAGAACCTGATTTCTTTTCCAGCCAGTGGAGCCAGGTCTTCTTCCGTTAAGGTCGCTACTGCAGTGGCTGGATTGCCCTTATAACCTATGGCATCTGGGAGTGTGAGGATAGTACCTTCCTTTAGAACCTCAAAATCCGCCGTATCAGAAGACGGCCCGTATAAGCCCTGGCCTCCAAAAGAAGCTGCGAGCGTTGACATTCCCGCTGGGCCTTGCAGCGTGATGGTCACGGCAACATGTCCATCCTCATCTGTGGTCCCAGACACGCTGGCTGAGCCAATCGCAAAATTAACAGTTACTCCTGCCAGTGGAGCGTCGTCACTATCAAAAAGGGTCGCGCCGACGGTTACCTCATCCGTTACCTGACCGCTTGTCGGGTTTCCCGCGTCCAGAACCAGCGTGGTGCTATCAGCGATGGAAATATTCCCAGTGTCATTTGCCGCAGCTCTCAAGCCGTTCCAGCTCGCGCTGACCGTTGCCGGACCAATCTCACGGGTCGGAATTACTTCGGCTGTAGCGATGCCATAAGCATCTGTCGTCCCTGAATAGGACTCCTCGACTCCATCGCCATCAGCGTCAAAGCTGAAGATAACCTCCTGTCCAGGGATAGGCTGACTTGAACCATTTAGCAAGGTCGCAATGAGCACTCCGGGTTCGTTGCGGCTCAAGATTCGGTCAGATGCGGTGAGAACTGCGCCATCAATAACATCACCAACGCCATCATGATCGCTATCGCTTTGATCCGGGTTAGCCACAGTGGGGGCATTGTCATAAGCTTTGGCAAGCGAAACTTCACCCAGGGTCATCGCCACAGCGTCAGGATAGGTTTTCACAAAATCCAAGAGGGTCATCCAGGCTTCCCACCGGGGCAGGTAAACGGTATTATTTTCCCGGTTGTTCTCGCCTCTTGGCTGAGTATTGTTCACACGGCCGCTCCACTCCACTTCTTCAATTAACCAGGTATTCAATCCTCCAACCTGAGTGATCGATTGCAGATAGGCTCTATAGGCTTCTTCGTTAAAAACATCGTTAGGCGTATCGGGGGGATTAACCTGGAGGTCTGCCGAAGCGTGATACATGCCAAACTGGTCAAATTGCTCCATATGCGAACCTTCAGGGCTAAAAGCCCAACCTAGATAACCCGGTTCTTCTTCGTATTGACTGGCGGAGAAAGACTTGAACCCCAGCTGAGCGGTTGCCTGACGTGAAAGCGCATCGGAGGCATTGTAGGGCGGCGAATAGCTGATAAATGGATTTGCTGAGGTGGTCCAGTCAATCTTTGCTGAGGTGCTTGAGGCACCAGATTCAGCCACCCATTTATCACCGTAATTCCCAAGCAGCGTGTCGTAACCAACGCGCAAGAGCTCAAAATTCTCGGCTTCTGTTAGGCCGCAAGTTTCGCAAGAGAAATAATTTAGGTCTGGATCTGTGGCCCAATCGCCATTGAGAGTATTGCTGATGTGATACGAGCCATGCTGAGCAATCTCTAGCTCTATGTAGTTATTCCGGTCATTGATCCATGTGATTACCGGCGGATCTGTCCAGAGCTGTTTGGGAATAACGACAAGGCTGATCGGGACTTGAGCACCGCCAGGAAGCGTCGTCACTCCAGATCCTTCAACGCCGCAAGGTTCATAATCAGGCTCAAAATCCTCAGGGTCGTAATTTTCCCAACACTTAACTTGCCAGTCGGCCTCCGAAAGAATCGCCGCGTCAGTCAAAATTTGGGTAAACTCATTTTGGAACCAGCGCCCCAGAGCGTCAATGCGCACCACAAAATGCGTGCTGCCTTGGCTCCACTTGATAGAGGCAGCGACTGACTCATCGTAATACAAATCTCCAGGGAGCGGGCCATCAACGATCCCATCCCCATCCGTGTCCTGGTCGAGCAAGGGGTCGCAAGCATCGCCATACGTGTCCGCATCACTATTCAGTTGATCAGGGTTGGCAACAAAAGGACAATTGTCAGCTTCATCTAAAACCCCATCATTATCATCGTCCGGATCAGCCGGATCCCCGAGGCGCTGCCAGGTCTCCATATCCTCGGGATTACCGAGGATGGTATCAAAATCATTATCGAGCTGGTCTAGGGCAGTTAGTGATCCATCGGTGTTCATATCCAGCCTGGGGAAATTGGCGATTTGTGGAGCGTTATCGATGTAATCGGAAATTCCGTCATTATCGCTATCCAGCGGCGGCAATTGCCGCAGCCAATTTACTTTCCCGCCATATTCAGCCACAATAATGTCGTTATTGGCGTCCCCGTTCACATCCAACACCGTCACTCCCCGGGCGACCATGCCCACATCCGTCAGGAGGGAGGCACCATTGAACTCGTAGTTCGTTGGTGTACTTGTATGGATCAACACTTCACCATCGTGCGCCACAGCGGCAGTCTGTGCACCTGATTGCAAGCCGAGGACCAGGTCAGATTTACCGTCACCATTCAGATCCGCTGAGCCCAAAGCGGGAGTGTAGCCAACTGCTGCCCGATAGGAATCATGAGCCAATAAGACATTAGGTCGGGTTGGAAGGGGTGGCGTTGAGGGGGCGTGCAAAGAGAAGTGCCCTGCCCCATCGTTTATGTACAGGTAAATATATAGAGCTCGATCCCCCACCCAAAGGTCAGCGTCACCGTCATTATCGACATCACCCAGAGCTAACCCCCAAGGACTGTTTTGAGTGCTGATGGCAGGGTAATAAACAGCTGAGCAAGCAGTTGGCAAACAGCTGCTGACTTCGGTGATAATCGTCTCCACAGTGAATGTTCCTGCATTATTCCGCAGCAGCTTTACAACCGAATTTGAGCCATCAACCCCGCCAGCGATGATATCTGCATCTCCATCACCGTCCACATCTCCAACGGTCAGGCTGCCAGCATCGGTGCCAATATCGGCCAGGAGCGTGCCGGCGTTGTGAAGCACTCCACTCACGTAGTACGGGCTTTCAACGAAAGTGCCATCGCCATTACCCAGGAAGGCACGCACCTCACCGTCATTCACTACGAAAGGCGCAGTGCCAGGACTATTGGCATTTGCTCCCCAAATGACGTCCAGGTTGCCGTCACCATTAATATCCCCTGCAGCAAAAGCCCAGGCGTTATAGTAAGCCTGCTTCCAGGCAAACTGCGTTGGCGAGGCAAATGAGCCAAGACCGCTCCCAGCAATAAAATGTATGTTGCCTGTTGTTCTGCCGGCAACTACATCCAAGAAACCATCCTCGTTGAAATCGCCTGCAGCAATTCCAAACGGGCGGGTTGGGCTGCCAAAATCCGCGATTAAGCTGGGCGATGCAAAATAAGGATCCCATGGAGGGGTAATGGTGGCATTTACAACGGGCGGCACAGTCGCCGCAATCAAAAGCACAATAATAACAACCAAGCTGAAAAACCGTCTTTTCATTACATACACTCCTTTGTTAATAACAGATAAGTGGAAATCGTTTCATTATTATAGTACAGAAATGCTTGAATTTGTCCTATATTTACAAAAATAGGTGGAAATTGCTGGTTGATCTCGGATAATCCCAGGATAACGCACCAGCTTTTCCTTGGTTTCCGCCTCCTACTGGGAGGGGTTGTGAACTGAACCGGTTAAATACAAAGTGAGCGTGCAGGGGCTCGACTGCCCTCACCCCATTCCGAGGGACCTGAACCAGGTCTTTTTAAACGCAAAGTATGCGTGCAGAGGCTCTATTGTCCTCACAGCCTTGAGGGAGATTTGGCGCGTGCTCAAGCCCGGCGGGCAGGTGGTTTATGGCGTGCCTGTGGAGCGGCCTTTTATGGTGTTCATGTTCCGCCTGCTGGGCACCGATATCCGCCAGCATCACTTCTCCACCGAGGCAGACGTCCGCAAGGCTGCGAAAGAGGTCTTCGGCCCAGGGAATATCACTCCCATGCGCGGTCCGCTTGGGCTATTTGGGCGGGTGTATGAGGTGGGGGATTTTCGGAAGGCTGAATTAGACACTCAGTAAATCCTCGTGTAAAAAAACTCATAAAGAGCTAATAAAAACACCTCTATGAGCTCAATAGCTCCCGCAGGATGTCACCTCTTTGCCACAATGATCCTTGACCTTGCCCAAGATCATCATAAGAAATACAACTTTTCTTCCCATCAAATTCACGTGGAAGCCAAGGGGAAATCGCCTTCCTATAAGACTCCGGCAGCAAATCGTGAATTTTTTCCGGCTTCAATTCCCGAATGTATTCTATAAGGACTTCTCCTAACAAGTTTTGCTTCCACCAGGTATATAGCCGCTTTCCATTGGGTAAAGTTTCATCCATCCGTAAATTGTATTTTTGGATACTATCTTGTGCATCCAAGACCCCATAGAGCGCCGAAATGATGAGTACTTTTTTATCCCGAGCCCGCGGAAATAGCTCCGCAAAGTTACTCCGCTGGTATATGATGCCAGAATAGCGCAAATAAGCTGGCATATATTGAAGTTTTGTTGAAGGAATATTTCCACCCAAATCCGGACCAGCCGGCTGGTGTTTGGTTTGTGCCAGCTCCGATCGCAGGGTTAACAGCCGCTGAAATGTGGCTTTGGATAAATACCCTTCGAGTTGTGAGGGCGAATATTCTGGCGATCCGCCGTCTCTCTTTTTAGCACTGCAGGTAATTAATATCAGTTCCATAAACGACTTACTACTATCCCTACCTTCGGGCAAATGTCATACATCGGGCATTGGAAACAAACTGGGTTGGAAGGACGGCAAAATTCTCGACCAATAAACCACAAAGCCGTATCAACTTGGGCAGGATATGACGGGTTGAGGACGCGAGCGGCACTGATCGCATCCTTCTGATCAACGCGCGGAGCTACACCTAAGCGGTAAAGCACAAGCGTGGTATGTACGTCAGGCTTGATATCCATCTGCGTATGATCTAAATCGGAAAAAGTTACCCCATAGGCGCTCTCGATCAGGATTAAAGCAAGGTTCGCAATCCCATTGCCAACGCCATAAACTGAAAGAAAAGTCTCTTTGACTTCAGATGCTTTCCTATCCTTCCAAATAGCTTCTGCGTCACCAGAGAATTGCTCCACGACAATACGGGTAATATCCTGAAATGTAATCGGCGCCGCGTTTATATAGCGAGGCTTTTTGGGCAATGCATCAAACAGTCCGCGAATTTCTTCCAAGGAAAGCTTATAGAAACGCTGAGGGTCAAAATGACCTACCCTTTGCTGGATCCAATAAGGAATCGTCCAAATAATATCTGCCTTTGTTCCTCGATCGAGGCAAACCGCGGCACAGAATGCAAACGGATTTGCTTTAATCAGTGTTCTAGCACTTGGTTCAGGTGTTGGAAAAAGATACGAGCTATCTACATGATCACGCAATGCAAGCAAGCGGGATGTTATCAAGGATAAGTTTTTCTCGTTAGACATTTCACCTCCGAGTTTTTATTTATTCTTAACCAGTATACAAGATATATAGGCAGATTCAACAGAAAAATCCACAATTGCGGAAAACCAGCAGCTTAGTGATAAGACACCAAAGCTGATCTCCACTATAATTTAGATATGGGGGAGGCAAACGATTCAACGAAGAGGAGATCGAGGCGTGATGCGGGAAAAAAGGAGATCAACGATGGATACTATTTCCTTGGTGATGATCGGGATAGCAATTGCACTACTCGTTTTTGCACTTATCCGCGGAGGCGGGTTAGCCAAGGACGGAGTCAAATTAGCTAGCCAGACTTTATGGAACACGCTGCCGCTCTTGTTGGCAGGTTTTCTGATTGGCGGATTGGTTCAAGTGTTGCTGCCGGCAGAGCTTATCCAAGCCTGGCTCGGGAAGGAAGCTGGGGTCAAGGGAGTGTTAATAGGGTGTGTGGCTGGAGGGCTGGTGCCCGGCTCGCCCTATGCGGTATTTCCGATTGTAGCGGGGCTGTATAAAGCCGGCGCCGGGGTTGGAGCTGTAGTGGGGTTCGTTTCAGCTTGGTCCTTATGGTCAGTTTCGCGCTTTCCTCTAGAGATCGCGCTTATAGACCCCAAGGTAGCAACACTGCGTTATGCGATTACCTTCCTGGTGCCACCTTTGGCTGGGCTACTGGCAAACGGACTGGCAAGGTTTGTTGCGTAAAAAGATAACTCCTCCAAAAGTTTATTAGGAATGTTCCTTAATAAAGATGAGAGATGAGCCAAATTTACAGCGGGGAACTGAACCAGATCATTTAAACACAAAGTGAGCGTGCAGGGGCTCGACTACCCTCGCCCCCTCCCGGGGGACCCTGAACCAGGCCATTTAAACACAAGTGAGCGTGCAGGGGCTCGACTGCCCTCGCCCCCTTCCGGGGGACCCTGAACCAGGCCATTTAAACACAAAGTGAGCGTGCAGGGGCTCGAACCCTGAACCAATGGCTTAAAAGGCCACTGCTCTACCATTGAGCTACACGCCCAGCGGGAGTTATTTTAGCACGGCTAACGTCTGCGCGTCAAATGCAATCCGCGCTAGCTGAT